>Ga0214542_1010376_pt1 | contig 13633 bp, 8 predicted proteins | sample CNSS1metaG_FD_160096 | JGI IMG/M metagenome (GOLD analysis project Ga0214542, IMG submission 160096) | Root nodule microbial communities from cowpea collected in UCLA plant growth center, Los Angeles, California, USA - CNSS1 | ecosystem: Host-associated > Plants > Roots > Nodule | place: USA...
GATTTGATTATGGACCAGCTTGTGGAACTGACGAGTAAAGGAATATGCCTCGGTTCTTACCAAAACCGAGGCAAAAAACTGGGTCTATGGCTTCGGGTGATAACCGAGGCCAAAAGATGTACCTTTTAGCCTCGCCCCAATATGCCTCGGTTCCAGACCTGAGGCAAAATGTGAAAAATAACCGGGGCAGAAAGCCCTTTCTGCACTGGTGATCGTTACACAATTCTCAAGGAGATCGCAGTCTCCCCAACGTGAGTGCAAAAGAGATCGCAAACAATCTCCTCGGTGCAGTTCCCTATGAGGCCATAGTTAGTCACCTCGGCACGGGTCTGGAGGGGCCGTAGTACGCTGCCTCAACGCAGACCTCGTCAAAACGGAAAACGGGAGAAATCTTAGAACTCCACTAGAGCACCCAACAGGCATTTAAGTCGAGAAGGAGATCACCCAGCTTTTAGACTATGCCTTCAACACCTTAATTTCCAAAACATGCCTAGCCTACCAAGAGGTAAAAACTTGAACTAAAAAATGTAAAAATGTCTCATTTCCTTGTTTAAAACCTTTTTAGTATTGTTACAGACAATATATGCGATAAAACTGCAAAATTTTAAAAGCATAATTTAATCTCTCTTGTATCGTTCCTCATTTTTCACAAGAATAGTGACAAACAAAGAACACATACACATAAAGCAAGATAAAGGTGTATCTCATTCTCGTAAATTTTACAATAAAATGGTTACATGTCATTAAGAAGTCCACAGACAACTAACACAATAAAACGAACATAATAAAAGGTGTACTATAAATTGTTAGTTTACCAAATGACGTCTATGTCATTAGACATCTCTAAAAATGAAATCTTACATGGTTGCCCACCCAAAGAGAACAACCTCAAGGCAATTACATAAAAAAAAGTTATGCATAACTTCCGGCTCTTTCACCTGAAAAAATTAACTTACCAAAAACCATTTATATTGGACGGTGGGAAGGATAAATAAAAATAGAAAAGCAAAAGTCAATATCTAATTTCTTGTTTTAATTAGTAAATAACTCACTGACTGATATTATTCTATTTCCAACGAAGAAGTAATTTCAACCGTAGAAGCAGTACACAGCCCCGGAGAAGATAAATTTTGGTTAAGCATCTCTCTTTGAACATAGAATGCTGGTCTTTTAGGTAAAGACACTATTTCACTCTTATTTGTCAACATTGATATAACGTCAGACATTGTTGGTCTATCATTTGCATATTGTTCAACACATAGGAGACCAACATGAATACACCTTTGCACTTCATCAGAATCAAATGACTCCTCTAATGATGGATCAACGGATTCAAAACACTTTCCATCTTTCCATAATTCCCAAACCTGTAAGAATTTTAGAAATTAGACATAGAATATCATGCTGAAAAGCAATCTCACTATACCTTATTTTACATACATGTCCAATTAGATTTATTGGGTGGTCATCATCATAAAAGCTAGTGTTTTTCCGTCCACTAACTATTTCAAGCAACAACACTCCAAAGCTGTACACATCTGACTTTGTAGAAAAAATTCCTTCCATAGCATATTCTGGAGACATATAACCACTGCAAAAAATATTGCATGCAAAATAAATTTTAGTTATACATTAACACAAAATAAATGTAACAGAGTTCAGCAAGCTCACTATGTCCCAACAACCCTGTTTGTATTGGATACGGATTCTTGTTGGGTAAACATTCTAGCCATTCCAAAATTTGAAATTTTTGGATTCATGTTCTCATCAAGAAGTATATTACTAGCTTTCAAGTCTCTGTGAATGACTTTAAGTCTTGAGTACTTGTGAAGATACAATAACCCTTGAGAAATTCCTTGTATTATGTTGAAGCGCTTATTCCAATCTAGTAATTTGCTTCTTGTACGGTCTTCTCCATGGTCATACAATAGTGATAATGATATGCGTTAGCATGTATACTGTACAAATGTAAAAAGAAAAAGTAACTTTTCTTCATGATATTCTACCTAGGAAAACATGAGTAATTATAGTAAATCTATCATAAAAAACAATTGCAGTTGAGAAAAGTCAATCTTATAACCCATATGTGTTTGGATAGTTGCGTAATAATGATAATAAATTTATCTGTTTGACAAAATAACACATAATTAGATAATGATTAACACATTCCTCACCGAAAAGATAGAAATCCAAACTTTTGTTGGGCATATACTCGTAAATTAGAATCTTCTCTTCTTCATGAATGCAGCAACCAAGTAGTTGAACAAGATTCATGTGCTGAAGTTCACATATAAGAGTTACTTCGTTTTTAAACTCCACAATTCCCTGTGTTGAACTTTTTGAAAGTCTTTTTATTGCAACCTCCTCGCCTGTTGGCAAAGTTCCCTAATAAAATGAGATAAAAGGTGTCATGAGTACTCAAAACAAAGTTTTCAAATACATAAACTTAAGTAATTTAAATCACCTTATAAACTGGTCCAAAACCTCCCTGTCCTAACTTATTTTCGGATGAAAACCCATTTGTGGCTTCCACAACTAATGTATAATCGAACACTTTCAAACCGTGTCCCTTTTTAAAATGATTTCCAAAATCATCGATTTCGGATAATTTCATCGCCATTTCTTTCCGTTTCTTCTCTGTTCAGATGAAAATGAGGAATATCAAAAAATAGAAAAATGATTAAAAGGTTGTTTTAAACAATGAGTTTGAATCCAACTACCTTGAAGCACATGTTTTCGTTTCTTTATGGCTAGGAATAGAATGGATGCGCATATTATCAGTAAAGTGGCTGCTGTTACTGTACTTATCCATATCCACCTTTTTTACCTGCATACAATAATTACAAATCTTCAAGTATCAATTATTAATTTTAAGGCTTTATAATTTTGGGAAATGATTAGTTGACTACTTTTTCTTACCACTTCTCTTACCACCTAACGTGGATTTAACTTTTGCATTTTAATTTTAACTTTTAATTTACTTTTAAGCTTTAGAAGTGTCAGAGGAAATAAAAAAAGTCCATTCTGCGCGTGAGTAATCTTTTGGGCAGAAAATCCCCATTCTCTTAGGTATTCTGGAAGTTGTCACTTTTGGGACCTCATTTTTTTGCACCCATCAAATTTCATAGAACCCATTTTTCCATTCTTCGCTGAACATTGCAAACCATAAGGTAAGAAAATGAAGCCCCTTTCCTACTATGCACACTGCAACCCATAAAGCTAGTGAATGAAGCCCCTCCCATTTTTGAACGAAGGAGATTTTGCACATAATAAAGTTGACAAATTTTGGAAGTCATGAGAACACACAATTGTCTCCCTTACAAAAAGGGTGAACCCTAGTTATGCACACCAATACCAAACCTAATCCCACTTCTTCTAAACCAAGTGTAAGTTCATTTAGAAAAAAACTAACCTGCAACATTTTTAAACTTATCTTGCAACCCAAGCGCAATTATGATGTAACCCATGAAGGAGTTTTTGGATAAAAAAAGTTAACAGATATTGGAAGTGCATAAGAACACACAAATCTCTCCCTTACTAAAAGGGTGGACTTCAACTATGCACACAAATATCAGACCCCATCCCACTTATTATAAACCAAGTGTAAGTTCCTTTGGGAAAAAACTAGTCTGCATTATTCTTAAATTTATCTATAACCCAAAAGCAATTAAGGTGTAACCCACGAAGGATTTTTTGCACAAAATAAAATTGACAGATTTTGAAAGTGCATGAGAACACATAATTTTCTCCCTTACTAAAAGGGCGGACACCAACTTTGCACATCAATACCAGACTCCATCCCACTTCTTCTAAACCATGTGTAAGTTCATTTAGGAAAACACTAGCCTGCAATATTTTTAAACTTATGTTGCAACCCAAGAATAATTAAGGTGTAACCTCCGAATGTGTTTTCGCACAAAATAAAATTGTCAGACTTTGAAAGTGCATGAGAACACACAATTTTTTCCCTTACTAAAAGGGTGGACCCCAATTGTGTATACCAATACTAGACTCCATTCCACTTCTTCTAAACCAAGTGTAAGTTCATTTAAGGAAAAACCAATTGTGCACACCAATACCAGACTCCATCCCACTTCTTCTAAACCAGGTGTAAGTTAATTTAGAGAAAAAATTAGCCTGCAACATTTTTAAACTTATGTTGCAACCCAAGAGCAATTAAGGTGTAACCTACAAAGGCGTTTTTGCACAAAATAAAATTGACAAATTTTGGAAGTGCATGAGAACACACAATTCTCTCCCTTACTAAAAGGGTGGACCCGAGCTGTGCACACAAATACCAGACCCCATCTCATTTCTTCAAAACTGGGTGTAAGTTCATTTGGGAAAAAACTAGCCTGCAGCATTTTTAAATTTATCTTGTAACCCAAGAGGAATTAAGGTGTGACCCAAGAAAGAGCTTTTGCACTAATTAAAATTGACATATTTTGGAATTACATAAGAACACACAATTCTTCCCCTTACAACCTAATCTTAGGTGACGAAGTAAATCAATAACAATATTCATCTCCGCAAAACCCACAATGTCCTGTGTATTGGACGGACAAAAATTACGACCAAAACCCTTCGTTTGAGGCTTGCAAAATTCAGTCCAAAGAAAAGAAGGGTAGAAGGGGCTAGAAGAGTTATGGTTTGTAATGTAACGAGTACAACAAAAGGGGCTTCATTCGCTAGCTTTATGGGTTGCAATGTGCTAATTAGAAGGGAAGGGACTTTGTTTTCTTACCTTATGGGTGACAATGTTCAAAGAAGAAGGGAAAAATGGGTTCTGTGTGAAGCTTCTAGGAAACTTGGTGGGTGCGAAGAAATGGGGTCCGAAAATGACAACTTCTAAAAAGCCTAATAGAATGGAGATTTTCTGTCCAAAAGATCATCCACGCGCAGAATGTACTTGTTTATTTCCACTGACACTTCTAAAGCTTAAAAGTATATTAAAAGTTAAAATTAAAATGCAAAAGTTCAATCCACGTTAGGTAATAAGAGAAGTGGTAAGAAAAAGTAGTTAACTAATATTTTCCTATAATTTTTCAAAGCCGTTGTTAATCGTTGCAGTAAAATGACTGTGTGTTATGTTTCTATTTGGAGATCAAAAACTGTCAAAAAGTTTCAGCAAACAAAAATGTTCAAGAACTTCACAATCAATGAAATTTAGAGTATCATTGGAATCTTTAGACTTTGCCTTATATATTTTAGAGTAAGACTTTTTTTTTTTGTCTCTGACAAATAAAATAAAGTTAGCATTAAACATACCGTGATGAAGAGGGGTTATGTTCCCTTTGTTCTCCAGTATGTAAAAGTCTTCACCCGAAACACTGCCGTCAACTATAATATCTTTTGATGAGTTCCAACGATAGAATCTACAACCACTTCCATCAACATACGCTTCTTTGAATCCATTGCAATCGCAATTGCTCCAGCACGCAGCCTCACAATCACTGTGACTAATATTCTGATTGTCTTCCCAGGTTACATTTTCATAATTACGGCGAAGACTCTTTTTGTTGAACACATCACCAGGACTCCTGCAATTAGGTTTATCCTGCCATTTTTGGCACCCTCCTTCTGTGTTATATCCATAACACAGATCAGCCCTAGCAACATATCCGTCTTTGTAATTGTAAGATAACATCCCAGTATCCGATAGGGTCCACCGATTTGTAAGGTTTTCATTTGTAGATGTGAAAGAGAAGCTGTCTTCTTCCTCATTAGACACTATGGTGTAGTTCAACACTCCTTGTGCATTTTCTGGAATGTTCTCAAATCTATTGTTCTTCATTTTCCCACTTTTCCAACAAACTTTTCCTCGTCTTCTTATCATCAGTTCCCGTTCCTTCGGTTCCCATTCAAGACTAAAGGCACCTGGAGTCGCAAGCGAATCGGTCAACTGTGAAACAAGTAACCAACGATGGCCTGTTTTGTGATTAACTCCTAACTTCATGGTGGGGATCAAAGTATCAGTGGGATAATCAAAACTCTGCCACAGAAGAATGTTTGTCCCATTGGGGTGAAGTTGTTGAAGCACAAAGTTGCCTGTGTCCAACAAAGTGGCCACAGTGTTGTTGATAGGTTGAGGAGGAGAATACAGAATTATTGGTTTCTTCACAGATCCAGATTCTATTTTCAGCACGCCTGAGAAGTTTAGGGATAGAACTGCGTCATCATTGACAGGTTGTTCTCTATTACCCTCCCAAACTATCTGATTGTCATATGCACTTTGGACTACCAAGTAAGTAAAAAATTGAAGAAAATATTTGTGACTCTTTGAATATAGTAATGGTGAAGAAGAATTCAGTGTATCACCGGGCTTTAAACTGTCATCTGCTGCGTGAACATGAACAGAAGAACTCCAGCACAACCACAAGTGCATGAAAGCAAGCAGAAGTTTCTGTAAGATAAGCCTCATAGGATGCTTTAAATATGGAAAGGCTAATCTGTAAGAGGGTGCTTTGCGAAGGAATGAGAGAGTGATACTATATATGTGGGTAAGTTGAAATAGTATGCATGTATTTTTTAAGTCTATTTCTGTTGAAAAGAAAAAGAAAAGACCCTTTAGTAAAAGAAAAGCAACAGTTCTCTTTACTAAAGTAATTGAAAAAGTGTGGATAAGTTAATTACTCGTTTAGGTTCTATTTTTTTAAGGTAAATCTTTCAAACACTTCTAAAATAAATAAAAAAATAAGGTTAGTTTCTTTGTACAAGTAAAAGTTATCTAGTAAATAAATTAATAAATATGTTTTACAAAAATTAATAAAAATAATTTTACAAATATATAAACTAATTTTAATTTATAAACGAATAATTTTTTTTATTCTCAGAAACGCTTTTAAAATGGTTGCGCATAATACCAATATAAAGGGAAACGCATTAAGAATGGCTGACAAAACTTTTAGTTTTATTGGACTTACACTTTCATTTCCTTTTTCTTTTAGTAATCTGTTGTCTTCCATTATTTGAAATTTGAAAGATAAGGAATATCAGTTTAGGACAAGTTTAACGCTTAAATGAATACTTATTCTATTGTTGTGTATAACTTTATAAGTGTGTAATTTTAGTTTTCTTCAATCTAACTACAAATTTTCATCTATTGTTGACATATATAATATTTTAAATCAGAGGTAAATATGTTTTTTCTCCCTTAATTTTTTAGTAAAAGTTAGAATTAGTCACTCTTTAACACTTGGACCTAGTTTAATTCTCTAACTTTAGAAATACGTGAATTTAATTTTTTTAACCAAATTTTATTAACTTTATTTGACATCTCAAACGTGTTTCTCAACTAATATTGAAGCAGAAATATGTCAAATAATGTAAACAACTCAAATACTATCATGTTAATAATTAATGTAAATGGTGCAAAAACGTTTGAAACGTCAAATAAACTTAATAAAATTTGGTTGAAAGAATTAAATCCCCATTTCTAAAGTTAAGGGATAAATTCGGTCAAAGTTTTAAAGAGAGACTAATTTCAATTTTCACTTAAAGTTAAGAAACCAAAAACATATTTAACCCATTATATTAGATACTATTTCCAAGGTTAATTTGAGTATAGTATAAATTTATTAACACTAAAGAAAAATAAATAAGAAATCCTTATATTTGTTATAGTAGCTTGTGACATCCCATTTAAATAGAATAATCTACTTACTAAAATATCACATGATCATAATAATGAGAAGCAATCTGATGAACATTGAATATAAGAAAGGTAACCATTACAGTCATCCAAGAGTGTACAATGAACACAAACTTGGGCATACCACCATGCCATAAACAAACGCAAAGGAAGGTTAACAGTTTTACAAAAGACGATGCTCCTATAGAGCATGGAATTACAAAAAGGCACTAGAGCCATAGAAATGCTCTTGAGAGTCACACATACAGATCCCCTAGCTGCACCACTGCTACCACCAGGCCTATCTCCCACATTCTTCCCATCTACTCCCACCAATAGGGTGATCATTGCAAAAGAGAAAAACACAAGACAGAACATACAAAAAATGAAAGGGTAAGCTAGTGCAATTTAAATCTTCTCATGGTATAACATACAAGTACTTAAACATTCCTTAGCATGCAACACAGCACAGAGAATCATGTTATAGCAAACAAGCAGGACACTATGACTAAATTATCCAGATAAATATACTAAGATCGGATTCACTGGACGTTTGTACTCGTGGTGACCTCTACTGCTCTGCAGAGCCATTGCCAATGGATTTCACCCTACCACACACAAGGTTAGCCTTTAAGCGTCTAAGGCCATTATCCTGCCAAAGACTAGGGCCTCTCACTACTGTCACCACTTGGGTCAGTTTGCTCTACATGAGACTCACTGACCCTTTAGAGTTTCGGGATGTGGTCCTTACTTGAATCCATATCTTAATATACACACTACACGTCACCATAAAGTCTTCCCATGAGACTCATGGAATTACGCCTATCTCACACCAATCTCATGTTTCGTATCTCATAACCACCACTTGTTATCTCAACATTAATTTCTCATGCACATTCTCAACCAACCAAACAGAATCTCAGGTGTTACTCGTGTTATCATACCTATTTTTAGAGCATGCAGATCAAACAACCAAGCATATTAATTGCATACAACCCAACCATGGAAAATTTCAAGACAATAGGATCAAATCTGCCCCATTCTCGCTCAGGCTAAAAGCCTTCGCTTAAGCTACAATAACTGTCTCGCTTAAACTAGGCGTTGTCGCCTGAGCGAGTTCTACAACAGTAGCACTCTGCAAGCTCTCGCTTGGGCGAGACCAATACTCGCCCAAAACACGTATCCCTCGCCTAGACGAGAACGCGAGTAGAGGACACTAAGTTTTCTTCGAGAACTCGCTTGGGCGAGTCACTTTCGCTTGAGCGAGACAACATGTCGCTCAAAATAAGAGCCCTCCGCTTGGGCAAGCTGCTCGAACAGAACCTGGGCGAGTCTCAACTATTCTCGCCTAGGTGAGACGAGCTCGCTTGGGCGAGAATAACAGTACTCGCCACTGTTACGCGCATGCAGCAGGAACACAAACTCAATAGCAACATACCAAAATGCAAACAAACCAATTTATACAATCCAAAACATCATTCAAGCATAAATCATGGTACAAACCAAAGGCATGCAGAAGTAGCTCTTAAACACTCAAAACCTAGCTTCCCTTACGTCGCTTAGATGCTAACAAACGCGACAGACCCGCAACTAGGGAGTACTTCAGCTCCAAGGGCTAGAGTAGTGAGCTGAAACATAGAACGAAGACCAACCAGGTATGAGACTAAACCCTAACCAGACCAACACACTTAAACGGTGAAAAGATGAGGGAAACAGATTCAAAACCTTAAGGTTCAACTTACTTGAAGGAGAAATGGTCTTTGCTAGCTCGGAGCTGAACGAGTATGGTGCCCTAGCAGAGCACTTACAAGAGATGAAGGGAGGGAACAGAAGCTGGTTTCTTTTTCTGAAAAAGAGTCAAGTGAGATTGTGAGGGGGGCTGGTAGGGTATTGGGGTCCTTCAGAGGGGCTGACCCTGGGCCTACGAAAGGCCAGGCCCAACCCTTTTTGGGACAGAAAAAGGGGCTTACATAGCTCATATCAAGATACATTTCTTAATCACCAATGTGACTATAATGGACTTATCACTATGTTCTGGATTCTTTTAGAGAAATGGTCGACAAATTTTCTTTAATTATTTGACAAAGTTATATTATTTCTGAAAATATTAGTACAAATATGTGAAATTATTATGCAAATAGATTACAATTATTCAAAAAAAATAGTCTATACTAAAATAGTGGCATTTTTTAAATTAATGACAGAATAGGCTATGATTCAGTTAAAAACTTAGTATATTGTGAGATAGACCAGAATTTTAAATGAATCATAATCTATAGTGTCTTGAGTAAATTACGATTTTAACTTAATCAAATGAGAAACGGATTATTGAACACTTACAATATCATGTTTTTTCATAAATGAGCTATGGGAAGATTTTGTTTGGAGAATGATATCTCTTCCATTGAAGTGTTCAAATTGCAAGCAGATTCTCTAATTTCTAGTTCTAGCATCTCAATTGCACTCCGGAAAAAAGAAAAGCACTATTAAAGTTGTTCTATTACTGGATTTTTCTGTCTAATCAAAATGCAACGCTTCAAGTACTAGAAAGCAGGGAACTTTTACTGAAAACCTCAATTTAATCACACAACTCCAACTAATTTTCCTTATCCTATGAAGAGAAAAAAATTGTCTCCGAAAACTACGTATACACGTTCATTTGGTACTTCCCTTTAAGCTTGGCTCTGTCATAAGAATACTACATAATGAATCCACACACAATTTGTGAAGGACAAATAGTTGTAATATCACATTATTATTATTATTATTAAAAATTCTTCTTCTTATTATCATTTTCTCTTCATGCCCCCGAGATCATGAATAAGTGTATACAAGATTATTCATCTAAAATGTTCATTTTCATTTATAGAATAAGTAGAAATGGAACTTTACTACAAATCTAGAATCCTACCTAGTTTTTGTTGAGTTTAAAATATAAGTAACCGTATTTGAACTTGAACATTGAATAGGTGCAGGGGATTGAAATCTAGTGAGTTAGTTAAAATAATAATTGATCATTACAGTTAAATGTATCTGATAAGAAGAAATAAACTATTGACTCATGGAATATACACCATTATGTAGTTTAGATAGTTTTATTGACTCATGGATTATGGACTTTTCAAAAGAATATATAGTTGAGTCAAAAATGAAATAGGAAAAGAATACTAGAACGAGATTAGCCCGAAGTGGTTAGGACCTAAAGAATATAGGTGCCAAGAGTGACTTCTGAAAGAGTACACGGTTTGATTTAGAAATGACTTGAAAAAGAATATTTATACATACTTCACATCCTGAATATGTGCAGTTAAACTTAACTGGTTTGTCAAGAATTAGACATGGTCTATGTGATCAAACAAAGTCATTTAAAAGTATAAAATTAATAGTATATTTTCTTTCTTGAATTTTTATATTGCATGTTATAATGATTAACTAACTAAAGCAAAAACTTGAACTAAAAATGTGTGAAAATGTCTCATTTGCTTGTTGAAAACCTCTTTAGTATTGTTGCAGGCAATATATGCGATATAACTGCAAAATTTTAAAAGCATAATTTAATCCTCTCTTGTATCGTTCCTTATTTTTCACAAGAATAGTGACAAACAAAGAACACATACACAAAAAGCAAGATAAAGGTGTATCTTATTCTCGTAAATTTTACAATAAAATGGTTACATGTCATTAAGAAGTACACAGACAACTAACACAATAAAACGAACATAATAAAAGGTGTACTATAAATTGGACGGTGGGAAGGACAAATAAAAAAAGAAAATCAAAAGTCAACATCTAATTTCTTTTTTTAATTAGTAAATAACTCACTGATATTATTCTATTTCCAACGAAGAAGTAATTTCAACAGTAGAAGCAGTACACAGTCCCGGAGATGATAAATTCTGGTTAAGCATCTCTCTTTGAACATAGAATGCTGGTCTTTTAGGTACAGACACTATTTCACTCTTGTTTGTCAACATTGATATAACTTCGGACATCGTAGGTCGATCATTTGCATATTGTTCAACACATAAGAGACCAACATGAATACACCTCTGCACTTCATCGCAATCAAATGACTCCTCTAATGATGGATCCACTGATTCAAAACACTTTCCATCTTTCCATAATTCCCAGACCTGTAAGAATTTTAGAAATTAGACATAGAATATCATGCTGAAAAAGCAATCTCACTATACCTTTACATACATGTCCAATTAGATTTATTGGGTGGTCATCATCATAAAAACTAGTGTTTTTTCGTCCACTAACTATTTCAAGCAACAACACTCCAAAACTGTACACATCTGACTTTGTAGAAAAAATTCCTTCCATAGCATATTCCGGAGACATATAACCACTGCAAGAAGTATTGCATGCAAAATAAATTTTAGTTATACATTAATACAAAATAAATGTAACAAAGAGTTCAGCAAGCTCACTATGTCCCAACAACCCTGTTCGTATTTGATACGGAGTTTTGTTGGGTAAACATTCTGGCCATTCCAAAATCTGAAATTTTTGGACTCATGTTCTCATCAAGAAGTATATTACTAGCTTTCAAGTCTCTGTGAATGACTTTAAGTCTTGAGTACTTGTGAAGATACAATAATCCTTGAGAAATTCCTTGTATTATGTTGAACCGCTTATTCCAATCTAGTAATTTGCTTCTTGTACAGTCTTCTCCATGGTCATACAATAGTGATAATGATATGCGTTAGCATGTATACTATACAAATGTAAAAAGAAAAAAGTAACTTTTCTTCATGATATTCTACCTAGGAAAACATGAGTAATTATAGTAAATCTATCATAAAAACAATTGCAGTTGAGAAAAGTCAATCTTATAATCCATATGTGTTTGGATAGCTGCATAATAATGATAATAAATATATCTGTTTGAGATCCAAAACAACACATAATTAGATAATGATTAACACATTCCTCACCGAAAAGATAGAAATCCAAGCTTTTGTTGGGCATATACTCGTAAATTAGAATCTTCTCTTCTTCATGAATGCAGCAACCAAGTAGTTGAACAAGATTCATGTGTTGAAGTTCGCATATAAGTGTTACTTCGTTTTTAAACTCCACAGTTCCCTGTGTTGAACTTTTTGAAAGTCTTTTTATTGCAACCTCCTCGCCTGTTGGCAAAGTTCCCTAATAAAATAGATAAAAAGGGTCATGAGTACTCAAAACAAAGTTTTCAAGTACATAAACTTAAGTAATTTAAATCACCTTATAAACTGGTCCAAAACCTCCCTGTCCTAACTTATATTCGGATGAAAACCCATTTGTGGCTTCCACAACTAATGTATAATCGAACACTTTCAAACCGTGTCCCTTTTTAAAATGATTTCCAAAATCATCGATTTCGGATAATTTCATCGCCATTTCTTTCCGTTTCTTCTCTGTTCAGATGAAAATGAGGAATATCAAAAAATAGAAAAATGATTAAAAGGTTGTTTTAAACAATGAGTTTGAATCCAACTACCTTGAAGCACATGTTTTCGTTTCTTTATGGCTAGGAATAGAATGGATGCGCATATTATCAGTAAAGTGGCTGTTGTTACTGTACTTATCCATATCCACCTTTTTGTACCTGCATACAATAATTACAAATCTTCAAGTATCAATTATTAATTTTAAGGCTTTATAATTTTTCAAAGCCGTTGTTAATCGTTGCAGTAAAATGACTGTGTGCTATGTTTCTATTTGGAGATCAAAAACTGTCAAAAAAGTTTCAGCATACAAAAATGTTCAAGAACTTCACAATCAATGAAATTTAGAGTATCATTGGAATCTTTAGACTTTGCTGTATATATTTCAGAGTAAAACTTATTGTTTGTCTATGAAAAATGAAATGAAGGTAGCATTAGACCTACCGTGATGAAGAGGGGTTATGTTCCCTTTGTTCTCCAGTATGTAAAAGTCTTCACCCGAAACACTGCCGTCAACTATAATATCTTTTGATGAGTTCCAACGATAGAATCTACAACCACTTCCATC
>Ga0214542_1010378_pt1 | contig 13631 bp, 19 predicted proteins | sample CNSS1metaG_FD_160096 | JGI IMG/M metagenome (GOLD analysis project Ga0214542, IMG submission 160096) | Root nodule microbial communities from cowpea collected in UCLA plant growth center, Los Angeles, California, USA - CNSS1 | ecosystem: Host-associated > Plants > Roots > Nodule | place: USA...
CGGGACGATGCTGGATCTACGTCCGGGATGACCGGCCGTTTGGGGGCACGGATCCGCCGGCGGCGATGTTCTATTACTCACGCGACCGCAAGGGCGAGCATCCGCAGGGGCATCTGGCGGGCTATGCCGGCATCCTGCAGGCCGACGCCTATGACGGGTACAACCAGCTCTATCTGGCGGGACGCCAACCTGGCCGGATCCGGGAGGCGGCCTGCTGGTCGCACGGACGGCGCCCGTTCTTTGCCATGGCTGACATCGAAGAGAATGCCCGGCGCACGGCAGCCGCCAAGAAGGAAATCCCGCTCTCGCCGATCGCGATCGAGGTCGTGCGGAGGATCGATGCACTGTTCGAGATCGAGCGCTCCATCAATGGCAAGAGTGTTGAGGAGCGCCTTCAGGTGCGGCAGACACTGAGCCGTCCCTTGGTCGATGATCTTCAGGTCTACATGCGGGAGCAACTCGCCAAGCTCTCCCGTGGGCATGACCTGGCCAAGGCGCTCAACTACATCCTGAAGCGATGGGCGAGCTTTACGCTGTTCCTTCAGGATGGCCGCGTGTGCCTCTCCAACAATGCCGCCGAAAGGGGCTTGCGAGGCATCGCTCTTGGACGGAAGTCCTGGCTGTTCTGCGGCTCTGATCGCGGAGGGTGGCGAGCCGCAGTTATGTACAGCCTTATCGTCACGGCAAAGATGAACGGCATCGACCCGCAGGCGTGGCTTACGGATATCCTTGCCCGCATCGCCGCCCATCCGGCTCATCGGCTGGACGAACTTCTACCCTGGAACTGGACGCCAGCGTCAGCGATCTCCGCTCGAGCGGCATGACCACCCACGTCAACAAAGTCCATCACGTCACCACCATCACCAAGGTCGCGAGGGACCTCGGCGAAGACGAAGATTGGCTGCGAGACCTAGCCAACGAAATGGAGATCGAGGACGGAGCCATCTGGGTCTTTGGCGTTGGCGAAGACGGCGTCCAAGCGTTCACTGACTTCGGCATCGAACGCCTCATCGAGCTCACCCAAATCTATAAAGACAATCCCGAGTTGCTCAAACGCTGGTCGACCGAATAATCTGCTCAAGCCTGCGGCCTACGCCGGATGCTTACATACATGAGCTTGGCTGTTGCTTTTGAAGTGCAACCAATCGGATGCCGTCCCGCGCCGCACTCCCGTGGACCTGAAACGACATTTCAACGCAAGCGCCAGGACCGGCGGAGGACCTCGGTAAGATCGCTGGCAACAATGATTGCAGCGTCAACTCCGTGCTCGTCACGAGCATGCGCCGGTTACTCAATTCACAAGGCAACAGCGGGGGCCTTTGCTCCCTGGATGGTCGGGACGCGTGGACGTCGCTAGAATGCGATCACATCAGCCATGTGACAAGAGCTGCTCGATGACTGCGGGAGACTGTGGTCACCGTCGGGTGTTCTAACTGCCGCAGAAAAACTGCTGTGCTGGCCCCGTTCGGCCGCCCGCCTCTTGAAATGCCAAGGGCTGTAGTCCACGGTCATGCCGCGTTCACCATCGGCACGGCGCATGCATGAGGCTGAGGTTTCGGGCCTCGAAGCCGCAGTGGAAAGGGTTCGCCAGAGCCACTTGCAGGACGTCGAGGTTCACCAATGGCGGCGTCAAAGTGTTAACGAACGCGCCGCGGGAGCTGTTTGACCTCTCCGTTTAGATCCTTAACGAGATTGAACGAAGCCAACAACCAACAACTTTCTTGCCGTCACCAGGCGGCGCTTCGAAGGAATAGACCCGTGCAGTCGGATCAACAATGAGAATTATCAACGACATCTCGCTACATCCAAGCGACAACACCGCGGCGTCGCTCTGCAATTCTCTCGTTGAAGCTGACCAGACTTCTCGCGCCAGGGTTGTCGCAGGTGACTTTTCCGCCACGCCTACTCCATTCACAGCACATGCGCTCGGCAACCTACTTTCGCCAATCAGCAACATCCGCGCCATATCGTGCAAGTTGTGCATGCGCTTTAGCGTAGCGATCGTCCAAGGTCATCGTTCTTGAATCTCGCCCATTGCTCGGGCGTGGCAGCGGCTCGTTCAGTCCGGCTTCTATGAGGTCGCACCGTACGACAGCGCGCGCGCTCGCCTGCCACGCGACCTCATAGAACCACAGAACGCTGTTGAGCGAGTTGAGATGCGCGTTTTGATCTGACGAACTGTAGGTGGTCGGTGATCCGACCCCTGCTGCCAAACAAGTCGCGGGGCGTGCCTCGCGTGGGCCACCGGCGGGTGTTGAACGGCATCTCGTCGGGACTTCGGACGGGCGCTCTGGACGGAAATTCTTTTAGTACAACCACGAGCGCCAAACTCAAGCACTTCGGGCCAACGCCACCCGCTACAACACAACTACCTGGCCGGCGTCAAGCTCGCCTTAGTCTGGATACAAAAACCGAATCCGTGGGCCTAGTCGAGACGCGGAAATTCCACCACGAAGGCTTCGACACGGTCGACGCAGGCCAGAACCACCTCCTCGCCCCTGGGGCTGTGAAGACAGGTCAATTCCGGATAGGTACTCCCCTCGATTTGCAGCCCGGGTGACTTCGTCCACATCACTTGCGTTCGGTCAGCCGCAAGGCGGTGCGCTCCACCTTCCGATAGCCGGATCATCGAGATGCACACGTCGGCGTTGGGGCCCGGATGATCATAGAACGCTCCAAGGTGCTTTATCTCGACGCCGTCGCCTACGCCGAAGTACGCGAACGCCTGCGGATGCATCAGAATTGGCGCCCCATAGCCTTCCGGGGGAATGGTATACTTCAATCCCGTGTATTCCTCGGCAAGTACCTCGTACGCGTCACGCCGCCGCTCTCGCCCTGTGTTCGGATCGGTGTCGATGAAAACACCGCTCTCTATCCGGCAGCCACGGGCAAGCAGCCTCTCTGTGTTCTCGCGACTTACTCGCTCCGCTTCCTTGCCGCCGGGCATCTCAGGCCCAAATCCAAACTGAAGAAATACCCCCACACTAGGGTCTCGATACTGTGGTCCATAGTACGTGCCCCGAGGAAAATAGGCGATGTCACCCTCTGGTATCGTGTGGCCGGGACCATAGTTAATCGAACCTGACTCAGCCCATCTAATTTGCTGAAAGCCATGGTGATGGCGCGGTGTATCGGTGGTTCTGGAGCCTTCTTCGAAACGAGTCCGATACAATTTAAAACCGAGTCCGTCGGGGGCGTCGCCGCTCAAGAGCCATTGCACAGCCCTCGGAACCATCCCCGGCCTAATTGCAAATTCGGTTTGTTCTGACTTTACCTTAGCTGCGACGGCAATTTCCATTGGTCTTTTCTCAGCTTCAACTTGGTTGCGCTTGCAAAAGTAATCTAGGCAGCTGGAGCGCCCAAAGGCGGCGAAATATCATCTTGGATCGCAGAAATGCCGCAAATTGCAGGCTACGCTTACCATTGCGGACTTTATCCTACGTGGGCTCAGGCCGCGAGCGGCGCTGTCCGTCTTCACACTGCTTTTTCCCATTGCCGCCAAAGGCGATGCGGCTGTCGTCGAACACATCTCGGCGGCAGCCGACTCCGCGTGGCTCGGTCCGGCCCAGAAGTCCAGGGAAGTCGCCGATCTCCGTTGCCGGCGGCCTGCCGCAGCTTTGCCACACCTTACAGGTGCGTTGATTGCCTTAGCGCTTCACTGTCGCGCCGGGCAAGACGAGCAAAACGGTAACTATCCGGCGACTGAACAATTCGCCCTCGATGAATGGCCCTTGGCAGGTTTCCCGCAATCTCGCTCGTTGTTTGCGGCCTTTTGGCAGAGCAGCGCTGTAAGTTCAGGCGGAGCTTTGCGCAAGTTGGCGCAAACTCTTTGGACGGGGTTCCGGATTGTCTTGCCGGTGTAGGCGATTCCGACATTTACCTCACGAAAGCCGACGGAGAACAAAATGGCCAAGCAAGAGATCGAAATCGAAACCAACGACGGCAAGGCAAGGGCCGGACTCTTCAGACCGGCGGCTGCTGTCACTGCTGGCATCATCCTCTATATGGATGCCTTCGGGCCGCGCCCCGTGCTCGACGAGATGGCCGAAAGGCTGACTGGCGATGGCTATGCCGTGCTGGTACCGGACCTCTTTTACCGCAACGCGCCCCATGGGCCGTTCGACGCCAAGACTGCCTTCACCGTCGAAAAAACGAAGGCCGCGCTGATGGAGCTGATCACCGGGACGACCCAACAGATGACTATTCGCGACAGCGCTGGCTTCCTCGATGCGCTTGCCGACCAGGGCATCGGAGGGTCGGTCGGCGTGGTCGGCTATTGTATGGGTGGGGCGCGGGCACTGAACGCGGCGGCGAGCTATCCTGACCGCATCGCTGCTGCGGCAAGCTTCCACGCCAGCGATCTGGCGAGCGATGCCGCCGACAGCCCCCATCGCAAGGCGTCGTCAATCAAGGCGCGCGTTTATGTCGGCACCGCCGGCGTGGACGATACCTTTCCGCCGGAGCAGTCGGCGCGACTGGTTGAGGCACTCAGGGGCGCCGAGGTCGACCATATGATCGAGAATTATGTCGGCAACGGCCATGGCTGGTGCATCAAGGACCATAGCGTCTATGACGAAGCCGGCGCCGAGCGCCACTGGAAGCGCTTGACCACGTTTTTTGCAGAAACGCTCGGATAGATCCTGCTCACGCCTGCGGAGAAGGTGGCATCGGGCAAGCCTTCGGCGGCCGCGTTTATGGATGATCGAGCTGTTATCAAAAGGGTAATGAAGGTAGATGTCTCGGACGCTTCGAGGCGCTACGTCATCCGACTGTTCAGAACCGCGAATTGTGCAGCTAGCTCTGTTTCCGGCGGCGACCTTCTGCAGGGACAGGGCTTCAATCTTCCAGCCGCCAAACTCGAGGAAGTCTTCCGCCATACTAATCGCCACCGCCCAATTTCGGACGTTCCTCTTTCCCGTCCTGAGGTTCAGCTCCAAAAGAACGCCCTTCGATGGGATGTGCCGGTACGATGATGGCTGCAATCCTCGATCGAGGTACTCGCGCTAATATACTTCAGATCGAGCGCCGGGTCGAGATCGGAGGAGCGAAAGTCAAGGCTTTCGTGGCAACGCTCGGCCACTCGCGAGGGCTTCATGTGCGTGCGTTCCGGGCTGAGAGACAGGAAGCATTGGTTTGCCGGACTCGAGAGCATATTTCACGACCCTCGGCGGTGTGCGTGAGGAAGTGCTGATGGACAATCCACGGGCGCTTGTGGTGCGCTACGACGCGGTGAGTTCAGTTCAATGACAAGCAGATCGCCTTCGCAAAACATTGGGACTTCCGTCCTCGCGCCAGCACACAATATTGGGTGCGCATGAAAGGCAAGACCGAGAACAACTTGGGCTACGTGAAGAGAACGCAATCGCCGGTCATTCCTTCCAAGCTGGGAAGCATTCGAGGCGCCTCTCGATAGGTGGGAGCGTGAGGTTGCAGTCGTTCGTACCCACGGCACGACCGGAGAGGCGCCGATCATCCGCTTCGCGCGCGACGAGATACATCGGTTGAAGCCGCTCGGTCGGCAGCCCTCGTTCTGATCCTTGCGTGAACTGACCCGCGTCGATCGGCAATGATTGCGCCCTCGAGATCGACACGAACAGCTACTGGGTACGTGGCGCCTGATTGGCGAGCGCGTGGCGGTAACGATCGCGGCCGGCGAAGCGCGGATCCGCTATGGATTGCACCTGGTAGCAGTGCACAAGCAGTCGGAGGGTCGCCAGCCGCGGATCAGTGTTGCTGGTCGCGGCGGCGCGGTCCGCCGGCCGGGGATTGCTGCGGCCACCGTGCCGGGGTCGTCTCAACCGCCCTCGTTGTTGCGTCCTCTTGCCGAATACGAAGCCGTGATCGGAGGAAGCTTCTGATGGCACGGGCAAAGAAGGTAATCGAGCAACAACCGATCCGTTAGACGCCATGCTGGCGCGATTGCAGCTCTCCGGCATCCGCGACCAGCTCGACAGCATGCTCGACGAGGCGGCGCGCGCGAACCTGTCGTGTGAGACACTGATCCTGCTGTGCGAGCGCGAGATCGCGCGGAAGGATCATCGCCGTATCGAGATGGCGCTGAAGCTCGCACACTTTCCGGCCGTGAAGGAGCTTGCGGGCTTCGACTTCGGCGCGCAGCCGTCGATCGACCCAAAGCAAATCCGCGACCTGGCCGCATCACGTTGGATAGCCAACAGAGAGAACGTGCTGCAGCCCGGCAGGCGTAGGTAAGACGCACTCGTCGATCGCTCGCGGGCGAGAGGCGATCCTGGCCGGATACACGGTGCAGTTCACCACTGCGCCGATGCAGGTCGCAGGCCTTGCCAAGGTGCACGGCGAGCGACGCCTGGAAGACAAATCCTCGCCCTGCCGGAGCCAAGGCCAAAGCCGCTCATCGTCGACGAACTCGGCTAGTCCGCGGATCCCGTGGTCGCCACCGCGATTCTCGACCGACTCCTGCACCACAGCCACGCGCTGGGCAGTTCCGGATGGCGTTTTACAGTGCGGCCCATCTCCGTTTCGGTTTTGACGCTAGTTGAAAAGAGGTGAACGTGTTTAAGTGGAGCCCCAGACGGGCTTGCGGTGGCAACTCTATCCGCGGCTCACGTTCAAGCGGGTTCAAGATTCTTGCACTCGGGTGTAAGTCGTCGAACGCCATCACGACACGCACAAGGCTCTGGGTGGACTCCCGAGGTGGGGCATACCTATTAGGCGGCGAAGGCGATCTCCTGTTGAATGTGGCGTCGCAGTTGCTCGCGCCCTGACCTCCGCCCCTGCCATATTCTTGGGCTGGGGCGACGAGCCGCCAGCAGTTCGGTAGCTATTCTTTGGGCGCGGATTTCGCTGATGCGCGCTCGACGAAGATTGGTCGAGTTTACTGCCGAGCAGGCCAAATTCTCCGAAGCTCCGTGCGAGAAGCGACCTTCCTTCTGGATTGGTCTGCTGCTGAAAGCGAGGGCCCGCGAGTGAGATGAAAACTATAAAAGCGCTCTGCAGGCGCCAGCTATTGAGGCATGGCATTGGCAATCCCGAGCTTTGGTGGGAGCTTCTACAATTTGTCTTCTAGTCGGCGATCGTAGTTAAAACCGTCTAGCCGCTGGGCAGGAATGCAGAATTATATTGCGGCGGCGCCAACATTTGGTGAAATCCGCCTCGGTTGACCAGCTAAAGTTCCTTTGGGTCTGAGGTAAAGGCGCGCCCATTGAGCCGTTAACGAAAAGCGCGAGCTTCCAAAAAAGGGGAAATCATGTCAGCGCAAGGGTCTCGTAAATTTCCGTTCCGGCGCGTGAACCGACGCTCGATCCTCAAATCGTTGGCGGTCCTATTGAGTGCGCCGTTTGTTGCAAGAGCCACTGCAGCTTCCAGACAGGAAAAGCTCGCCGGTACTGGTGACGTAGTTGTTTGCAGCTGGGGGGGCTCGTTCACGGAAAACTTGCGTAAGTATGTCTCTGACCCCTTTACGAAGTCAACGGGCATCAGGGTTGTCGATGTGACAGCCGACGTAGCCGAGTCTCAGATCAAGGCTATGCACGAAGCTGGCCGGGTCGACTGGGACGTTGCCATTGTCAACGCTTTTTGGCCAGCCTACTTGCAATTGCATCAGGATGGCGCGTTTATACCCATCGACTACAGCTTATGGGACGACGAGGCGCTTAGCGGAGTGCCGGAATCTGCTCGACTTAGGGATGCTGTCGTTGCATTGCAAAACGCGAATGTGCTGGTTTATGGTGAGCGCGCTTTCCCGAACGGTGGCCCGAAGAACTGGGCAGACTTCTGGAATATCAAGAAATTCCCGGGGCCGAGGGGGCTGTCTGCCGATTCTTATATTGCTGATTTAGCGTTTGCGTTGGTCGCCGATGGCTTCAGAGACACAGGCCTCTGGCGACTAACTGATGACAAAGTTGATCGCGCGCTGAAGAAGCTGGGCGAGATCAAGCCGCACGTCACGAAATGGTGGACGGCAGGTGGCGAGCCTGTACAGCTTCTTATCAGCGGCGAATACGCACTGACGAGTGCGTACGATGGGCGTGCCCTGGCGGCGATCAAGCAAGGGGTTCCGATTCGCATGGAATGGGACGGTGCTACTACAACGGATAACTACTGGGTTGTTCTTAACGGTGGGCCGAACAGCGCGAACGCACAGAAATTCATCGCATTTGTGAATCGAGCTGAAATGGCGGCTGCCTTTACGCAATGGACCGGCTACCCCGGCCCCAACCTAAATCAGCTAAAGTACCTGCCAGCTGATCTAGCGTCACTGATCAGCATAAGCCCCGACAACGCCAAGAAGGTAACCCGGTTCGACGTTCCGTGGTTTTTGGAAAAACGCTCGGACGGCAAGACCAATGCGGAACACATACAGGAGCGTTGGCTGGCATGGCGGGCAGGATAACCTCCGCCGCTACGGATAGTCAGCCGACGGTCTTTTCAGGCTTCGATCAGCGCCACACCGTCGTGCCTGACCGGCAAGGCCCGGATAACTCCGAAATTTCAATATTTTGACTCCTGGTCGCTCGCTGGTCTCTGCAACGCACGACAATACGAAAGCCGGGAATATGGCGGTGAGAGAGAGCGTACCGGAGCAACTATGATTCATCCGAACGGGTCTCACTCCCTTCACGGCCTCGCTCGGGGCGCAGGGCAACGCTTGAGGTGAGCATACAATGACAAATCTTCGCAGTTGGACTAAGTTCTTTACAAGGCAGGACAAGCAGGTGCTGGACGCTTCCGGTCTGGGCAAGGAGGTTGGTCTCGGTGCTAGGCCTGCGTTGGCGATTGTCGATGTTACCTACCATTTTTGCGGCGAGCAGCCCGAGCCGCTGCTCCAGTCGATCGGGAAATGGCCTTACTCGTGTGGCGAGAACGCTTGGGCCGCCATTCCCCAGATTCAGCTTTTGCTGGAGGTTTTCCACAAGAACACCCTTCCGGTATTCTTCTCAACCAATATAGGCAGCTCGAGCGGCGTGTCCTCGGAGTTATCGCGATGGACATCGAAACGAGAGCTGGAAGACGATAAACAAAAAAAGGGGGATGAGATCATTAAAGATGTCGCTCCCGGGGCTGGCGATACAATCATATATAAAACCAAACCGAGTATGTTCTTCGGCACGCCCTTGATGTCATATCTGACTTTACTAGGCGTCGACACACTGTTTGTGTGTGGCGTTTCTACGAGCGGCTGCGTGCGAGCGACGGTCGTTGATGCATTCAGTAACAATTTGCACGTTCAGGTAGTCGAAGATGCGTGCTTCGACCGGTTAGAAGTGTCGCATGCCGCAAGCCTTTGCGACATGGACGCAAAATATGCGGACGTCGTGAAGACGTCGCAGGCCATTCGGGCGATCGAACATCTGGTGTCCGGAGGGTGCGGTTCGTTCCCCTCGGACACGCAAGGCGATGCTCCCAAACAAACTAACGATCGTTGACAGGAACGAGAACGTGCGGCCGCAAAGATCAGACGAAAGTTCGCCCTCACCAAAACACAGGGTCTCGCCCAAGCCGCGGTAGGCCGCAGCGCAACACTTCGAACTCTGCAACGAGCGCGTCACCTCACCGATATGTCTGCTCAGAGGGCGAATTCAGAGATTATGAGAAGCGTGTTCTCGGCTTAGCGTGATATTCGCTGCCTCCTCCAAGCGCTGCGGGCATGGGATGCTGCAAGCGGCTGAACTTAAGCAGGGAGAATTCCTCCGGCAGTTTTTCGATTATGTGCGCTGGGGGGGGCATCTAGCCTCAACGTGATCGGCTGCCCGTCAGACATAATTGGTCCTTCGCGATGCTGCGACCTCGAAAGGCCTATGCGGGTCTGATGTTTTGATCCGATTCAGTGCTCAACTGAGGCGTTGCGCCACTCCACTCGCGCTATTTGCAAATCCTTCGAAAATGCCTTCTTCAGTGCCGAATTCGGCTTCAAGGCACAACCAATTTCATCAAACCATGTGGAGAGTTCGTCGTAAGAAGCATGGACCAGCGAAGTTGAGGCTTTAACGGAGGCTGTAGCATGAAGACCCAGACTTTTGGCGACATTCGCGTAGATGCGATCCCCGAATTTGAGTTCGTCATGGCGCCAGATTATCTGCTGGACGGGGTGACGCGGGAGGACGTTGCGGAACATGAGCACTGGCTGGGGCCTCGTCACGTAGAGGCGGGGACTCAAAATCTCAAAATGAGCATGCACGCCTATCTGATACGAACAAGACACCACACGATCCTGCTCGATACGTGTTGCGGCAATGACAAGGAGCGTCCGTATTACCTGCCTTGGCATCAATTGCGGACACCCTTTCTTCAGAACCTTGCACGCGCAGGCGTGCTTCCCGAGCAAGTCGACGTCGTCCTGTGCACGCATCTCCACGCGGATCACATCGGCTGGAACACGCGCCTGCTCAACGGCGAGTGGGTTCCCACTTTTCCGAACGCCCGGTACCTGATCAGCAAGGGCGAATTCGAATGGTGGCGCGACGCCATCGCGACCGGGAGTGTTAAGCCATACCGGAAGCTGGCGTTCACCGACAGTGTCTTGCCTGTGGTGGATCGCGGTTTGGCGACGTTCGTGGAAGATGACTACGCCTTCGAGAACGAACTGCCAGACGAGGTGCGCTACATGCCCCTGCACGGTCACACAAAGCACCACTGCGGCCTTTACCTTTGCTCGCAGTCCCAGGAAGCGATCTTCAGCGGCGACGCCCTCCACCACCCGATCCAACTCGCGCGGCCGGACTGGGTCCACGCCGACGACGCCGCAAAGGCGACCCAAGTGATACGGGACCTAATTGATCGCTGTATCGACACGCCCACGAAGCTAATGACGGCGCATTTCGCCGCGCCGACGGCCGGATGTATCGTAAGCGGTCCGGGCCATTCCCGTTTTCACTTTGATGAGGACTGAAATGGAGGTCAGCCTATTCGCCCCGCAGATACGAGTCCGGTGGTGAGATAGTGCCACAGCGCCACCATCAGCTTGCGGGCCAGTGCGACGATGGCAATGCGCTTGGCTCAAGTGCCTGCATTGGCGGTGCGGGTGCGGAACCAGCGGCTGAGCTCGCCGTCGGCCTGATGTCGCAGCCAGAGCCAGGCGAGCTCGATCGCGTTGACGCGGGTGCGCGGGCTGCCTGCCTTGCTGGTGCCCTGCTCGCGCCACTCTGCCAGGGACTGGGCGTCAATCCGACGTAACTGGCGACCTGGCGGCGGTTAAGGAAGTCCTCGTAGAAGACCTCGTAGCTCATCGTGGTGGAGAGGGCCGGACCGAGGGCCTTGAGCCGTTCCAATTGATCCCGCCGTTCGACTGTCTGCTCGGGAACGGCACATGCTCGGCTCGCCTGTGCCTGCTCCAGCGCGACGAGTTGCTTGCGGACCAGCATCAGGCGAGTATGCTCGCGCGTCACTTCGGCCAGAAGATGCGGTGACAGAGGCTGCCCTTGCCGATCGCGCTGCTTGGCCGTCCAGCCAATTGCCTCGACGCGGGTAGCCGACCGCCATGCCCGCCAGCCGCAGCAAAGCCTTGACCCGGTTGGTATGGCCTGTCTGTTCCTTGACCAGCCGATCGCGTTCGTGGCTGGAACGGCGGGCGTCTTCCTGCGCCACACTCGGCACCCGCACGATCCGGACCACCCGTGGCTCGCCACGCAAGTAGGCCATCAACGTCCGCAGCAGAAGCTCGCCGTCGATCCGATCCGTCTTGGTCCGCCGCGATCGCTGCTCCACTGCAATGCTCGCTGGGTCGAACACGAAATTCGCAATCCCGGCAGCCTAGCAGACGATGCGGCCAGAAGCCATCGTAGCCGGCGCCTCGTAGCAGCTCACCACGCGCGACGCGGACCTTCTCGATCAGTTCCAGCAGTCCGGCATGATCGCCGCCATCCAGCTTGTGGCGAGACACCCGATCCCGATCCGGACTGTGTAGCGTCACCCGCCAAGTCTTCTGGTTGAGTTCGACCGCAACGAAAATTGTTCCATTATGGTCGTTGGTGAGCGTGCCTACAGTTGTTGCTTGCATCTGACCCTCCGTGGGTTCGAGTGTGGAAATCAACACCTGTCGGAAATGCCACGCTCGCCGCCCCATGGATTCTATAATCCCGTCGCAGTAATAGGCTGAACGCATAAACACGAGAACCGAGTGATCTGGCTCGAGGGCTATAACCGCGTATTGGGGCCGTCCTCGCCGGTGCTCGCTCACAAGGTAACTTATGCAGAATAGAACGTCCGACCTTATAGTCGCTTTTGCTGACGTGTTACGGTGTGCAGCGACAACAGCATTGCCTCATGATGCCTTACAAGCAACACATCCTAGATATGTTGAGCGTGACGTTCGACGGGTTGGATCTACCGGCGTCGGAGGTTGCTTTTCGCTTTGTAAGTCCGAGCGAGGGTCGTCCGTGTACCGTGATCGGTCGCAATGCAACCACCGCCGCGGCAGACACAGCATTTGTGAACGCCGTTACTGGCACGCCACGGTTCAGGCGGATTGTGGAGGCGGAGGTCACCCGAGAGCCTTCGTGGTTCCGGTATCGCTCGCGCTGGCGAGTATCGACGTTCGGTCAAAGAGGTATTGGGCGCGATCGTCGTCGGCTACGAAGCGGGCAGCGAATGAACTTGGCTGCCGGTACGGTTTTGCATTCTAACGGGTGTCGTCGGGTCCGGCGATCGGAGTTTGGGCGCGGCCGGCTCTGCTGTTTTGGCTCGTTTCAACACTCGCCAATTTGCGAACGCACTCAACTTTGCAGCAAGCATGGATGGTGAGTTCTACGAGTCCTTCGTTGATGGCACGATGGAGGGCCATGTCCACCCTGGCCTTGCAGCCCGTGCCGGGATCACCGCGGCGACTCTTGCTCAGGCTGCGGTGAAACGTCGCCAGGCACTCTCGATGGCGCCGATGGGTCCTTCAGTGCGCTTGCGCACGGCCGAAGTTAGGACGCCGGCGCTCTGACGGCCGAAACCAGAGGGCTCGGGATCCATAGCGCCTGCTCAAAGCCGTTCCTCGCTTGCCTAGCCCATCAAGAGACGATGCTTACCGTCCGTTCGCTCCAGCCTGCCGGTTTTGCTCCGTCTGAGATTGAGCGGGTCATGTCACCCGATCTGGGCATGACTACAGCGCCCCTCGAATCTTGGCTGCACCCCTTATCACAACATGTTGCAGGCGCAGATGTCGGCGAAGTCCACGTCCATTGTCGCATTGCTCGGCAAGCCCGTGGGGAATTGCGATAATTTCGACATTCATCGGAGATCCGGATATTGAGGAAGTCGCCGAAAAGACATCGTTGCTCGTCGCTGAGGGCGACGCTGACGGAATCACTATTGAGGTGGCGATGAGAGATGGCGCGATGGGTCACCATGCGTTCTACAGAGGTGGTGGCCAGCATGAGTTGGGAAAGAGACGTCGGGGCCAGGTTCGAGAGGTCTGCGTCTCCAAGACTTCATGGCGCCACCGGAAACGTGCTCGATCTCGTAGCCGGCCTTGAGTCTGCGCCTACCATCAGCAGGCTTCTGCAGCTCGTCCGAGCATCGTGCTATCGATGGCGCATCCAGCGTATGAGCGCAATGCTCAATAAGTACGCACCGGCACCGAAAGGGCCTCCCTAGAACACGTCAAGACGATGACGGAGAAGCTTCTCACAAAAGCTTCTGGAAAAGACACAGTCTCGGTCGGCGATGTC
>Ga0214542_1010379_pt1 | contig 13630 bp, 3 predicted proteins | sample CNSS1metaG_FD_160096 | JGI IMG/M metagenome (GOLD analysis project Ga0214542, IMG submission 160096) | Root nodule microbial communities from cowpea collected in UCLA plant growth center, Los Angeles, California, USA - CNSS1 | ecosystem: Host-associated > Plants > Roots > Nodule | place: USA...
ATATACATATAGAAGAATTTTTCGGTAGCCCCCTCCTGCCCGTGGCATACCCGGTCGACGGCACTCACCCTCTCCAGCGAAACAATGTCTCCACTAGCACCCTTGGAAATGACGGGCGTGCAGTTCAACCAAGAGTTCAACAGACGAGACCACCTGAATAGAGACGACTGATCACGGACATCAGCAGCAACCCACCCATAGCCGCCTTTCGCTGGCCAGTTGCTCTCCTCCAACTCTTCAGGAGGATCCTCTTGAACCTCCCTCACAACCTCCATCGGCATCCCGCTCGTAACAACTCCAGAACTCGTACCCTCTCCGTCAAGTCGTCTATCCTTACTTCTATCTGACTCAGTACTTTCACTACTACTAGACGAAGACACACTACCACTACTGGACATACCTGATTTTGTTTTTTACGAAGAGATGTCGGTCGAAATTGAGGACTATGTCGGACAGTTTTACGCGCACAAGATCTCTAAATTCAGAATTCACAAATGAAACAAGTAACCCCTCATCTGTTTGCAAACACATATTTATATCCCACAATCCCAAACGACAAACCTCTTCCCGCCAAAACCATACCACAGACCAATCGACACCATCATTGCAAAAGATATGAAACTTCAAAACGACGGTGCCAAAACTTTTTCGATTTGACCAACTGACACCCTTTCACCTACCTTCTGACGGTTACAAATTCTAAGCCTTAACACTGTTCACCACACTTAAAGGCTGGGGGACTGGTGTATCACACCTAGCCGGTTCCGCTAGCTTATCAACACATATCATCCTTGACCGACAACCCATATCGGACAAGGCTGGGGGACCGGTGTACCGTACCTAGCCGAACTCGACCAAGTAAACAATGTGCACATCGAGACCGCCAAGTACCTAGGCTAGGCCGAGTTAGCCTAACTTGTACCGGTTTTAACCTAAACTAAATATCTAAGAGGACAACATGCACCTCATATCACCAACATAAGCCATCTAGGCAAGTAGTCGGTCTAGACCTACCACTCGAGCATATCTGGTAAGGTTAGGGCCCAGGCCGACTACTCCAATAACTTAGCGAAAATCGAAGCCCCCGCGTTCAATAGGTCTCAAGGGCCTGGGTTAGGGCCCAAGCCCACTCATGGCCCAAACTAGAGCCCAAGTCAAGGCCCAGCCTATGAAATGGTCAAACATCATTAATGCTCTATAAATACACGTGGACCCCATCATTTAAAGGTATGCATTCATTAATCACTGATTTGACTCTTTGAGAGCTTTGACTTACTTGAGCTTCGGAGACTCTTCTGCAGGTAACCCCCCTTGGGTTCAAGCCGACATGTATCGACTGGGAAGAGGCCAACTAAGGAGATAGCGGACTACGTGGTAAGGTGACGCTTGTGCCTAACCTATCTTATTTATTCTCTGCAGGAACAATATGCATTAAAAAATTTTAATAGATAAAATTAAGGGAATTTGAAACATAAGTAAAACATCAATAAATAATGAATTACGTTGTAGGGATCAAAACATAGACAAGGGGATTTCAGTACTGTCATCGAGTATAAAGGATTTAAAATTGTTAACAACTAGTTGGGTTTGTAAAACCCTCCTCAAAGTACTTGGGGTTTCAAAACTATATGTAAATAAAGGCATATAAAACTGCTGGTTTAGGCGTTTCAAAATCATCGATAAATATCCGAGGTTCCAAAAACCGTTGGTAAATACCAAGGGTTCCAAACCGCCACTAAATACCTGGGATTTTAAAACTACAAGTAAGTACTGCTTTATCCAGGGTTAGTCAAAATTGCCGCTATATGGGTTTGTAGACCCCCAACTCACTCATGAAGGCAACAAGTTTGATGACATCCAATCATATGTGACTGGATGCTTTCAACGCGGAAAAGAATTTTATTTTGTCCATTATGTTGCTGGGTAAGTCATTTTTGTTAACTTATGAATATAATCTGTCATTTTAATGCATAACAATGAATTTATTTTCTTCTCAAGCGTTATTGGCAGTTACTTGTGGTTTCCCTAAGGGAGAACCTTGTTGTGTTGTTTTGCTCTTTGCACCGCCCTCCCCCCAACCATCATAGACAAGTGATAGATTGGTAAGAAACCTCAATCTCAATCTTATGAATATGACATGCTATATAAAAGTATCCTAACTTATTCCCTTTATCATAGTTCAATTGTTGGACATAACATGTTGTTAGGGAGATCAACAGCTAAGGCAAAATGTCTTGCATGGTGTTCCCTCCAGGTTTTATATTTCTATCCATATATTTATAATTGTTTGATTTGATTTTCTTCCTTAATTAATTTTAATGTTGTTGATGTAATGTAGTGTAATAGACAGACCGGCTCATATGAGTGCAGTCATTGACGGAACTACATGGTGACAGAGGGGAGCCACGGCTCCCCCAATTTTTTTTTTTAATTTTTTTTATATATATTTACATATTTTTAAAATTATATTTATATATTATTTATATTAAGTTTATATTATGAAAAATTATAATAAAAGATAAAATAAAAAAATTTAATGGAGACATTCATTTATAAAAGAGATTAGAATTTTTTTTTCTGGCTATAAGATTTTTCCACCATGTAAATTATCATGAAAATGTGTGAAAAGAAATAAATACAAAGAGATAGATTGGGAAATAGAGGTTGAGAAACACATATATTGATATTGAAGTATACATTTTGGCATGATCTCTAACATATCAAGGTTAATATCTTATTATAATTTATGTATATTAAATTTATGATTCTTTTTAGGATGTTTCTCCCAAATTAAGTTTATCTCAAATTAATATAAACCCTAATTATGATTTTAGGGATTCTTTTATGAAATTGGTACGAACCCTAATTATAATTTTTCCCAAATTATTATAACCCTTAATTATAAAATTTAAGGATTTTATGTTTTTTGTTGCCTATGGTAATTTTTTTTTAAGTTTTGAATTTATACAATGTTGCTTATTTAATTAAAGTGGTATGAGTTTTGTTATGTTTTGCACTGTGATAATTGTGATTTGTGAATATAAATTTTATTTTTTCTAGATAGGCGAGAGGTGATAAATTTATATTAGAAAGATTATGATAAAAAGTAGAAAAATTGATTTTTTTAAAGAGGAAGGTGATAAAGATGAAAAAAAATGCATTTATGTTAACTAAACTTGAGAAAATTCATGAAAACCAAGAATTCAAGACAATAAAAAATAAATCACTAAAGTTCTTAAACTTACATATAATTAATTTAAAAATTCATTAGAACACGAGCTGGGAAAAACAACCTCAAATTTGACAATACAACCAAATCAATTGATGAAGTACGAAGGACTTATCTAGAATGGTATTCATGGTTTGGTATCATGATATAATAACGAGTGATAGTAATATTTTTTTGAATTCTACTATTATATGTGCTTGTTTTAAATAGAGGAAATGAAGAGAAAAGATGAAGAGCTTTTTTTTTTTTTGACTAAAAACAAATTATATATAACAAATCTAATTTGGCACCCCTACAATTTTTGTCCAAGTTCCGTCACTGCTTATATAAAATCTTTAAAAAAATACACATTATAAAATATTTTTCTGAAAAAACTTATAACTTTTTTAAGATTTCGATGATACGGTCTTATTGTTGTAACTTATAATTTCTTTTAATTTATACACTTCTAAAAAAAGTGGGGTAATAAATAAATAATTTTTATGATTATTAATTACCGAAAATATTAATAAATAAGAGATTAATCTAATGTATTTTTAATGTTTAATATTAAGTACCAAAACAATGAGTATTAAGTACCACAACTGTGTGTTTTTAATATTCAGAAGAGGATATTTCAAAATAACTCAAAAAAAGACCGCAGACTTGATATTTGTTTATCTAAAATTTGGTCAATATTTATTAATTTTTTAATAACAACAACTGATTTAGTTACTAATTTTTTTGACTGACAATCTTATCACCACTAAATTGATCACTAAATTAAAAGAAATTGTAATGTTAAATATTTTAATACGAGAAACTTAACAAAAAGTCCACTACTATATCAATAAATCAATTGCTTATTAAAACTTCATCTTTTGATTCTAAATTTTTGAAAATTCATTAATAGTTCACCTCTCTCTTGAACATGACTATTCTTTCTAACAATAAAGCTTAATGCTGAAAATACGACATATTTGAACTCACTTATTTATATGTTAAACCCATCATTTTATATTTTGTAGTAGAAAAAATTATGATAATATGAATTGTTTATATATATAATCATAGTCCCAACAACCTATTTTTCTTTTGTGCTTTTAATGGTGTCTTGTTCTGTCCCAATATATTGTTATGCTATCATTGTATCTTATTTTATCACATGAGATCAAATCTATTGAATTAGTGATTAGTATTTAACAAGGGCAAGAGACATGTTTCCATATCTAAAACTTGTTGTCGTAAACAGTGACGGAACTAGGATTAAAATTGTAGGGAGCCAAATTAGATTTGTTATATATAATTTTTCTTAAAAAAAAACTATTCATTTTTTTCTCTTCATTTTCTCTCCTTAAAACAAACACACATAATAGTAGAATTTAAAAAAATATTACTATCATTCGTTATTATATCATGCTATTATATCATGATACCAATTCATGAATACTATTTTAGATAAGTCATTCGTATCTCATCAATTTGATTTGGTGGTATTGTAAAATTTGATGTCGTTTTTCCAGATCACGTACTAATGAATTTTTAAATTCATTATATGTAACTCTGAGAACTTTAGAGATTTGTTTTATATTGTCTTAAATTCTTGGTTCTTATTAAATTTCTGGTTTAGTTAACGTAAATGCATCTCTTTTTCATCTTCATCACAAACCTTCCTCTTTGAACAAAAGGAATCATTTTTTTTACTTTTTATCATAATCTTTCTAATATAAATTTATCACCTCTCACCTATTTAGAAAAAATAAAATTTATATTCACAAATCACAATTATCACACTGCAAAACATAACAAAACTCATACTACTTTAATTAAATAAGCAATATTGTATAAATTCAAAACTTAAAAAAAATTACCATAGGTGGCGAAAAACACAAAATCCCTAAATTTCATAATTAAGAGTTATAATAATTTAGGAAAAATTATAATTAGGGTTCATACCAATTTCATAAAAGAATCCCTAAAATCGTAATTAGGGTTTATATTAATTTGGAATAAACTTAATTTGGAAGAAACATCCTAAAAAGTATCATAAACTAACTAACATACATAAATCATAATAAGATACTAACCTTCATTTGTGAGAGATCATGCAAGAATGTATACATGAATCTCAATCTATGTGTTTTCAACCTCTATTTCCCAATCTATCTCTTTATATTTATCTCTCTTCACACACTTTCATGATAATTTACATGGTGGAAAGATCTTATAATTAGAAAAAAAAAACCCTAATCTCTTTTATAAATTAATGTCTCTGTTAAAATTTTTTGTTTTATCTTTTATTATAATTTTTCATAATATAATCTTAATATAAATAATATATAATATAATTTTAAAAAATATATAAATATATATAAAAAAAAATTCAAAAAAAAAAAATGGGGGAGCCGTGGCTCCCCCGTCATATCATAGTTCCGCCGGTGGTCGTAAATAAATAGACATTTTACATGACAGCATATAACATTTAAATCAGTAACAAGGACACGAGATTTTAATTTATTATCCCATCACACTTTTCATATATATGATAAGTTTAAGTTTGAAGTAATATACGGTCTTATCTACCATGAATTTGAATCTGTAATAGTGTAAATTTTTCCACAGTAATAACAGAAATGAAACTCATCCAAATTATAAATAGAAACCTTCTCGTTTGTCACGTGTTGTGAAAATCACGTAATCATTCTTAAGACATTTCTTTCCTACATTCTTTAAGTTCAACCTCAGATTCTGTCCTTTGGGAAGACGATAAGTTTTGAAAAACTCTACATCAGAAAAATGAGACTTTTCACATTATTTTAAAGAAAAAGAGCCTTAATAAACAGGTTTAGTTATCATCCCATTCGCAAGGGAAAACCTTTAAAAATTAGATGAAACTAAACCAAACAAAAGAAAAACATTCAGACGTACAAAAACACTAAGTTAAATTTTGGAGAAATGATTTTTTGATTACTAAATTTTGACAACTTTGTCTTACAACCTTAAATGTCATCTTCTAAATAGTTTTTCATTTGTCCTTTTTCTCATTTTCAATATTTTAAAATCACTTAAAAAATGATACTTCATGTTATAAAAAAAATTGTCAAAATTCAGTAATCAAAATTCAGTAGTCAAAATATCATTGCCCTAAAAATTCTACATTCATATATTGATAATCCAAAGAGTAAGACTCAAATAGTGCGGTGACTTTTCTGTCCCATTCACATTGCAAGACCAATACGATGTAAGCCTAAAAAAAGAAACGCGTTCCGATGCACATTTTCATGGTTTCCATAGTCACAATATTTTCCTAGCAACTTCTTAATTGACGTAATTCATAAGCACGCAGTTAAATTTATTTTAACAGTTCAAATTAAAGAATCTACCTTCAAATTATATTTGTGTACTAACGTTTACATACTTTAAACTAAATGCACCTAATACATGATTCCTAAACAACTGTAACAAAGGTAATTGAAAGAAACAATTAAAAAGGAATAATGACTACTTAGGACAGAATGCTTTAAGAATGCTAGTATTGTTATCTGAACGTAGTCATTCACAGATTTAGGTTAAATATGTTTTTGTCCTTCAAGTTTTAGTGAAATTTGGAATTAGTCCCTTTTCAAAACTTTTGACTTATTTAGTGCTTCATCTTTAAAAATACGTGAATTTAATCATTTTAACTAAATTTTGCTAAGTTTATCTGACGTTTCAAACGCATTTTATGATCATATTTGAATTTTTTACACCGTTTTACACATTTTTACTTCAATGTTAACTCAAATGATCTCTTATTAAAGAATATGAAAAATTAGTTGTCAAGTAACATTATTTTCTCCCTGTAATCATCACAAATAGAATCAACTTAATTAACTCTAACTTAAAGTTATAATAAAATAATAATAAAATTAGACCAAACTACACTACACCATTTTTTATATTAGACCACACCGAATGAATCCATAATTGTGATTTAAAACTATTAAAGGCCACATTTTACAAATCGTTAATTATTTAGGAAACATTTTTCTAAATGTTGCCCATAGAAAATATGGACAAAACAATAAAATTGTGGTTTCTTCAATGTGTTGGTTCCTTCTCAATTATACTATACAATATGAATCTTCTTCATACCTAAAGATTAGGCAACACTGACATGGCAACAACTTAAAAACTATTATGTAAAATAAGAAGCCATAGTTTTTTATTATTGGTTATATAATGAGTATTATTTACCTTAAACCTAGAGGGCATACCAAAATTGTTGTTAGTTTGTTTTAAGCAATATGGTAGAAAACATTGATAGTTAGAGACAACAATTGTTAAAATGTGGATAGTTTAGACCATATTTTTAAAATTATTGTAATTTAACTCTAAATATTTTTAAATTACCATCATGTGATCCAATAATAATTAAATTGTTGTAAGGTGCATCAATTGTCTCGTGGTGGAGGATAGGTGAGACAAGTCACAATCATATCATAACATTTTGGTTGCTACAATATTAATCAAAAAGAGTCGTACATTAACTATTAGGTACAACTTTTGGCTTAGTGGTAAGCACTCAATCCAACAATACATATTAGAGCCAAAGTCATGTTCTAAACATAAAAGCAATAATTAAATAATCATTGCTTAAAGAATACACAACATTTTAAAATGTGTTGATGAAAAATTGTGATCTATTATCTTTGAGTAATGGTCACGACTGAAAAACCGTGACAAAATCGTTGCCTAAACTTAAGGCCACAATTATTTCACTTTAAATAACATTTTTAAGTTGCTGTTTAGAAAAAATATTGCAGTACTAATTTTATTTAATTTTAAATGCTAATTTAATCTATTTTTAACAACACAATCAACTCGCACTCATGATTTTAGTGCTTATTGCTTTTGCAAGAGAAATAAGCCATGAGTAAATCATGAGTAAATCATGTAGAAGATAAACACCATATTAAATTCAAAATTTTAATATAAGACTTTGTGAGTCTTCTTTATTATAGATTGTCTATCTCAGTCACCTCTATTTAATACTTCTTATGAAATGTAAAAAACCAAATGAGTGGGTAATTCATCAACTTCTATTAATGTTATCTTAAAGTTTTCACTATAGTAAAAAGCGTAATCCCACTTGTATGGGACACGATTAATTGCAACCTTGGTAAGCTGAGGCTCAACAACCTCCAAATCTTCTTCAATCTAATTCAGCTTCTCGAGGCTAAGGTATGCCCAGTTTAGAAAGAAATGTATTGTTTATATTTTTTAGTTATTTTATCTTTCTATGAAGTGGTGTTATTTATTTGCATACACGAAAATTCAAAAGCTGAAACTGGGACATTCCGTCAGAGTGAGGATGGGTGGGTCCCTAGTGAAAGCCAACATTGACCATAGACTTTCCCATGGAAGTTGCGAGTTTTTAAACATAACAAACAACCTTTAAACACAATTAAAACTTCTGTCTGTGGCCTAGGTGTGTCATTATCATAGTTATCATCTTCAATGAGAACTGTGCTAGTCTCACCAGTTCTGGCGATGCCATTGTTTTGGCTGTGCCTCTGTCACAACCTCTTTCCGGTTTCTGGCCTTTGTTCTGATGATCAGAGGTCATTGCTGCTCCAACTCAAGAACAACCTCACTTTCACCTTTCAAAGGAGCACCAAACTGAAGTCATGGGATCCAAGTAATGATTGCTGCAGATGGATAGGGGTATCTTGTGACAAGAAGGGACATGTTACTGCTCTTGACCTCAGTGGAGAATCAATCACTGGTGCTATTGACGATTCAAGCAGCCTTTTCAGTCTTCAACATCTCCAAAAATTGAATTTGGCTGAAAATGATTTCTACTCTGTCATTCCATCTGCATTCAATAGATTGGAAAATTTGACTTGTCTCAATTTGTCATATGCGGGCTTTGAGGGTCAGATTCCAATAGAGATTTCTCAAATGACAAGGTTGGTTACTCTTGATCTCTCTTGTTTTTCCTTTTTAACTGGGCATGCACTGAAGCTTGAGAACCCAAATCTAAGAAAGCTTGTCCAAAATCTCACAAGTATTAGGCAACTGTATTTAGATGGTGTAAGTATATCAGCTGCAGGACATGAATGGTCTAGTGCCTTGATGTCACTACATGACCTGCAAGAAGTTCGCATGTCATACTGCAATCTCTCAGGACCCCTGGATCCTTCCCTGGCAAGCCTTGAGAATCTCTCAGTCATTTTTCTTGATGCCAACAATTTATCTTCCGAAGTTCCAGAAACATTTGCCTATTTGAAATATCTGACCATTCTAAGTCTTCCTGCATGTCAGTTGACTGGAACATTTCCACAGAAGATCTTCAACATAGTAACGTTGTCAATTGTTGACGTATCTTTCAACTACAATCTCCAAGGTTTGTTTCCAGACTTTCCACCAGGATCTCTTCAGACCTTAAGAGTAAGTAACACAAGGTTCTCTGGAGCATTTCCACACTCTATTGGGAACATGAAGAACTTAACTGAATTGGATTTTTCTTATTGTCAATTTAACGGAACTCTTCCCAATTCACTGTCAAACCTCACTGAACTCAGTTTCCTGGACTTGTCATATAACAACTTCACAGGTAGAATTCCATTAATTCACATGGCCAAAAAACTTACCTACTTAGACCTTTCTAATAATGGTTTGAGTGGTGTACTTCCGTCATCTTCTCACTTTGAAGGACTGAAAAATCTCGTTAGCATTGACCTGGGTTATAACTCGATTAGTGGAAACATTCCTTCATCCCTTTTCACACTGCCACAGCTGCAAAGGATTATGCTTTCCCATAATCAGTTTGGTGAACTAGACGGATTCACAAATGTGTCTTCTTCTAAATTAAACGTCCTCGATTTAAGTAGCAATAATCTATCAGGGTCTTTTCCAACATCAATATACCAACTCAGTAGACTTTCCATCCTCGTACTTTCTTCTAACAAGTTAAATGGGACAATGAATCTAAATAAGTTTTCAGAGCTCAGAAATTTAATTACACTTGATCTTTCATGCAACAACTTATCAGTCTATGCGAATGATACAAATGCTGAAGCATCTTACTTTCCCAGCATTAGCAATCTAAGGTTGGCATCCTGCAACTTGAAAACTTTTCCTGGTTTCTTGAGAAATCACTCCAGAATAGCTTCTCTAGATCTTTCGGATAATCATATCCAAGGAATGGTGCCCAACTGGATTTGGAAATTACAGAATCTTGAATGGCTTAACATTTCTCATAATTTGTTGACTCATTTGGAAGGACCTTTGAAGAATTTTTCTTCCAAGTTGGTTGTCCTTGATCTTCATCATAATAAACTGCAGGGACCATTACCTGTTTTTTCTGAATATGCGATCTATTTGGATTTCTCAAGCAACAAATTTAATTCTGTTATCCCACGTGACATTGGTAGTTACCTGTCTTCCACATCGTTTCTCTCTCTCTCAAACAATACTTTGAGTGGCAGTATCCCTGATTCTATCTGCAAAGCTGCATATCTTCAAGTGCTTGATCTTTCAAATAATAACATTTCCGGAACAATTCCCTCATGTTTAATGGCAATCAATGAGAACCTTGTGATATTAAATTTGAGAAACAACAAACTCACGGGCCCTGTCCCAGATATGTTTTCAGCTGTTTGTTCTCTGAGGACTCTGGTTCTCGATAACAACAAATTAGATGGAAAGATTCCGAAATCTCTTTCAACTTGTACTTCATTAGAAGTGTTGAACCTTGGAAACAACAAGATTATGGATGTTTTTCCGTGTTTGTTGCGGAACATATTCACACTCCGGGTCTTAGTCTTACGAAAAAATAATTTGCATGGTCACATTGGATGTCCAAGGACCAACGGCACATGGCATATGCTTCAGATAGTGGATCTGGCCTTCAACAATTTCACCGGCAAGCTACCTGGAAACTGCTTCACAAGGTGGGATGCAATGATGTCTGATGAAAATCAAGCTGAATCCAAGGTAAAACATATCCAATATCAGTTTCTTCAATATGATAACCAAATATATTATCGTGATTCAGTGACAGTTACAATAAAAGGTCAACGGATGGATCTGGATAAGATTTTAACTGTCTTCACTTCGATCGACTTCTCATCCAACCATTTTGAAGGGGAGATACCAAATGAGCTATTTGAATTGAAGGCACTCTATGCACTGAACTTGTCAAATAATGCCTTCTCGGGTCAAATTCCACAATCAATTAGAAATATGAAAGAGCTTGAGTCCTTAGACTTATCAAACAATTCACTGGGAGGAAACATTCCCACAGAACTTGGAACTTTATTCTTCCTATCAGTCCTGAACCTCTCCTTTAATCGTTTAGTGGGAAAGATCCCAACAGGTACCCAACTTCAGTCATTTCCAGCTTCTTCCTTTCGAGAAAATGATGGACTGTACGGTCCTCCATTGACTAAAGAACTAAATCCCAGACAGCCACGGGTGGTACAAGAACATGAAACATTAGTTTCTACAATTCAGTGGAATTTTATTAGTGTGGAAGTGGGACTCATATTTGGCCATGGAATGATTTTTGGTCCCCTCTTGTTTTGGAAGCAGTGGAGGATATGGTATTGGAAAGTTAGTAACAAAATTCTGTGTTGGATCTTTCCTCAACTGTACTTTGAATATGCAACCAAGAGAGGTCAAACCTATGCAACTCTAAGATGGCAGCATTAGCTATTAATTAATACCAAGTGAGCAAGTAAGTAAAAGTCACTGGCATTTATTAATAAATGCTACCATCTTTCTTCTTTTTTACTTCTCCAAATTCAGTAGTTCTTATATTTTAGTGAGAAACACAATAATCTATTATTAGGATATACATATGTTTATTTTTGTGTCTCAAGTTTAGTAGGAAAAAAAATTGTCATGCCGAATAAAAGGCATTTTTAAAAGTTTCTTTTACACTCTTTTTAAGAGAAATTTTGTATCAGTTACTTTTGTGAGGAGTGGGAACTGTGTTGCTTACATATCAGTTACTTTTTCTTTTAATTTGTGTGTCACATCTAAGCCTTTTCACATTTGTACTTTTCAAATTTTGTAAATAGTTTGATATATTGTTTAAATATTGTAATTTAAAAGTTATTAAAAATATTTTATTAAAAACATATTTGATTTGTTTCACCGAACTTTTACACATAAGAGATACTGAAAAACGGTAGGAAAGTCAATTATTGAATAACTTATGTATTTTGTATTTTACATATGTGCATTCGACATAAGATGTATTATAAATAAAAATTGAATGTAGCGACAGTAAGAAAACTAGAAATGATATTCACTACAAGAAAGGTCACGGCATCTTCAGAATTCCATGCGAATTGGGGAAAGGACGCATTACTGTCAGCTTTGTGTGGGAGTTTGACACCCTCTAACTGGGTTGGCTAATGAATTTACCAGGTTTGGAAAATCTACTAGTAATGTTAGTCATATCAACGATAAAACGATTTCTATATTAGTTAATAATTGACATATAACATGGATCAAGTGATGACATAGTCCTCACTCATTATTTTATTTTAAAATAAATGTCATAGTTAGTGAGACCTTACTTAATACTATTTTTAATATATATCATAATTAGATACAAGTTATGATTTATAAGTAACTGAGCATTTAAACTAAAACCAATATTTTTGATTATTTTCATCTAATGTTATCAGGAAATAAAAATTTACTAATATTTGTGTAATGATCGTTAAGAACAAACGAACAGAAATAAAAACTTGAAATAGTTAAAATTCATGTCGACAGTATATATCAAGTGTAACGTCCCATTTAATTTAATACGTAAAATTAAAGGAAACGTCACGTGATAATAGCATAACAGCGCAGTCCTGGGGTCCTTAATATCACCCCTACAAAAACTAGGCACACCACGATGCCGATAAAGGTAGAATAGCTGTTTAACTAAAAGATTACAATCCAGTAACAATGAAACACAGGGGCCATAGCCCTAAAGAAAACATGAAGGAAAGAAGCGCGAGTTCGAGCCCAGATGGCTAAGCTGCTGGATCATCGTTCCCTTGCTGACCACGAGAGCCTCGCCCATCTGCTCCCATCAACCAAGTTGATGATCATCGCAAGAAAGAACAGCCACATACAATCACAATCATGCAACAAAACGGGTAAGCTAGAGCCAGACAACATATACAACATGCAATCAAATATATTCTCATCATCTCATCCACATAGCAACCATACATGTTATGACTCTTCATTCAATACACTACGACTCGACTCGACTCATCCGGATACGTATAACTCGGTCGGACTCAGCGGATGCTTGCACTTGTGGTGGATACCCCTGCTCGACCCTGAGCTGCTCGATCCTGAGCTATGTATTATCAGTGTTACGATGAATCAAAAATCTCTCCCACCACAAGGTTAGCCCTTAATGAG
>Ga0214542_1010381_pt1 | contig 13623 bp, 10 predicted proteins | sample CNSS1metaG_FD_160096 | JGI IMG/M metagenome (GOLD analysis project Ga0214542, IMG submission 160096) | Root nodule microbial communities from cowpea collected in UCLA plant growth center, Los Angeles, California, USA - CNSS1 | ecosystem: Host-associated > Plants > Roots > Nodule | place: USA...
AACCAAATAAAAAAGTATAAGAAATTATAATAAAGAAAAAAACGTGATTTTTAAATTTTAAAAAAGATTTTTCAAACTAAATTAATTTAAATAAGATAATAATATATAAATAAAGTAATAATATATAAATAAAGTAGTAATATATAAATATATTTTTAAAAATATATAGAAAATAAAATAAAATAAAATAAATTAATATAAATAAAGTAATAATTTATAAATATTATTTTTTAAATATATAGTAAATAAAATTAAAAAAAATGGTTGGGGGAACCGTGGCTCCCATGTCCCTTCATACTTCTGCCATTGCCCGTTGATATATGTAAATATTAAGAAAATATACGAGTATTCGCATAACGGATGCGCGCATGGATATGGGTACTAGTACTAGACGAATATTTATCCAACAAACAAGATATATAAAAAACACTACCCTTATCTTACCCGTCCCGTTGACATCTCTACGTACAATGTATTAAATAATCGGATCGTCCTTGTTTGATAAATTATAAAAGGAAACCAATTTCAACAAGTATATTTCATTTATTCCCTCGTCATTTGTATCACTTAATATTTAAAACACAATTTGTAATTTAATTAAAATAATAAATAAACAGTTCCTTTTCAAGTCAAATGTCTAGATATAAAACGTTAACATTTTTAATATATTTTCATTAATCCTTAAACGTTAAATTTTGAATATAGTTTCTTTAACTGTTATTTTTAAAACTTAATATAATATTAATTATTTTTATTAATTTTTAATTATTTTATATGTTATGTATTTATTATGATATAGAAAGTATATACAATAAAATAAAATTTTATTTTATTATAATGATACTTTCATCAAAAGCATTTAAACACAACTTAAGAAAAATTGCTGTTTAATCAATAATTTTATTTCTACCATTTTGAATTTACGCGGGTAGTTTGATGCACAGACAAAGGCACATTTAAATAAATAAGTAAACTCAAGAGAAGTGAAATTCTGAAAGCTGTAAAAACACTCTATCAACACGTAGTTTTTATTTTATTTTAACTTTTTAGTTTTCATAAAATATTAAATTATTGAAATAAAAGATGATGACGTGGATCCGTGTAGACCGTCCCTTTTCTCTATTTTATGAGATGCCATTTGCTTCTTCTCCTTCTCTTTCTCTCCACACTTTCTCTCTCCTCCATTGTGTATCTGTTGTGTTCTGTTCTGAGGATTCTCTCTCTTCCATTCATTCATCAGCATCTCTTTAAATAGTTTCTCTATTCAAAACCATATCTTCCAACCAAAAATATTATCAATTCAAGGATATTCAGGCCGTGCTTCTCGCCCTTCTCTCTTCCTCACACAAAAAATCTTCTTTTTTGTGATTTTTTTGGCATAGCCCTGAAATCTAGAGACCAGCCGCAAAAAACAATCCATACCCAGAATTTTCTCTCTGAAAAATCTTGTGGGGTTTATCTGTTTTCTGTAGTTGTTGTACTCTTTGATTCCACCTTCATAGACTGAACTTTTTTATGTATACTAAAATATAAATATATAAAACTGTATTTCTTGGGTGTTTTGGAGGATCTGCTGTGTTTTCTCTGTTCAGTGAATTGTGTTAAAGGGGTTTTGAGAATTTTCGTTGAAGTTGAAAAAACTGAGAGATTCTAGTTTAAGTACTGTTGGCATGGCTGCTCAATTGCAAAAGTGTAAGCCCTCATCTCTTTTACGTTGTTCTTTTGATTTATGGGTTTTATTCATGCTTTGGATTGTTCTTTTTTTTTTTTTTTTTTTTTTTTGTTTTGGGTACCCTTTTGAAAATGAGATGAAGAAAATTGTGAAAAAGGGAGAGATTTTTAAATCTTCTGCTTTTAACAGCTGCAGATGACATGAGGAAGAAGCTTCATGGTGATTCTTCAGGGGCTGAACTCAATAATTCCAATACGGTAATGAATGATAATTTTTATTTTAGCCTCATGCCTCTTTTTCTGTTGTTGCATGTGATGTGTAAAGTATCACTTTAACTTTGGATTTCAGGATCTTTAATATTTTTAATATTATGTTTTCTGTTCTTTGGTTTGAAATGAACTGTTTCATTGGTGGTGTATGAGAGACATAGACAATTCATGTTTTCTTAGTGTTCATGTGGATGTTGTCTGTTCAGGTTCCCTCGAAGGGCGCAAGTTCCCCATCTGATGCAAGATCATGTGTATCATCGATAGGAGATGCTTCTGGTAGTGTTAAGGATGTTGATGTGGATCATGAGTACTTGTCCACAGATCAAGGTGTTCCTTATCCTGCCGGTGGCTATTATGGTTACTACTATCCAGGTTAGTTGCTGCTGATTAAAGACGTTCCCTCCAATGGTTCCCTATTCATTTCAATTGGTTGCAATATTTATGTTTTCACTTCTTACGGTAGAGTGATCACAGGTTATGGTGGTTTCTTTGGAGAGTCAGACAACCAGGGGTACTATGTTGGTGCAGATGCCATGGATCTTCAGTACCCTGTAAGTCTCTTGAGTTGAACTGTGGTTGGTCATGCTGTTGATGTTATTGTTGAGTCTTTCTTTGTGGCTACGCATGTATAAATACTTCAATTTAACAGCATTTTCACTCTAATGTTTTGAGAGATAATAAAGCTATGTAGACACTAACTGGTTTGCTGAAACAATGGGATTTCACTATGCACTATGTTTGCATTCTCTTTCCTTAAAGTCAAGCTAACATATAGTTGGTCTTTTTAATATTCATTGATGTATGATACATGTCTCAATACATATTTTTGTTCTTTCTGTTGCTTCATTTAGGTCATGCAAGCAGATAATGGATCTTATGTCTATCTCGTGCCAGGATTTCAGACTGGCTACCCTTCATACTTTCCTATAGGTACAGCTGGTGTTGAAGGACAGTATAATGTCTACCACCCTGGATCCATCTTTCAACACCCAATTGGATCACCTGGTTATTTACCAACCTCTCTATCCTATGGAGAATTACCACCATCAACATACTCATGGGATTCTTCCCTGATCACACAAGATGGGTTTCAAGGACATGTTTATAATGATCTGGCTGGTAAACCAAATGGTAGATCTAATTTGTCTTCCCAGAGTCATTCTGGTGGTGTTGTATCAAAGTCTTCACCCTCATCTAACTCGGCAGAATTGAAGGGCTCAACACCATTATTGGAGGTCACATCAACTCATGTTAAGAGAAACCAGCCAAAACAAACAAACAAAGTAACATTACATTTCTTCTTCCTTTAGCTTTACCCTGACCCTCTTGGAATAGATTATTCTAATGAACTTGTAATGTTTTTTCAGGCACCTGTTTCGGTCCTCCATTCACCTGTTGCCAAGTTTCCCACATACAATCAAGGGAAGAGTGGATTCCTGTACCCAAACAACTTGCTTAGTGTGAAAACAAATACAAAGGGCTGGGTTAGTACTGATAAGTTGAAAAACAGAAACAAGGTCAATGATTCACTTAATGAGCAGAATCAAGGTCCTAGAACAGCCAATGCAAAAGGTGGATTAGTGTCTGGAGGTAACTCTGTGAGAAACTTGGCCCTAGGTGGGAGTGGAAATGTTAGTAGCAAAATCAGGACAGATCAATACAACCTTCATGATTTTCCAACCAAATACGACCATGCACTTTTCTTTGTCATCAAATCATACAGTGAAGATGATATCCACAAGAGCATCAAATACAACGTGTGGGCAAGTACTCCTAATGGGAACAAGAGGCTGGATGGTGCATTTCAGGATGCACAGAAGAGAATGGAAGAGAAAGGATGCAAGTGCCCTGTGTTCCTTTTCTTTTCGGTACGCTGTTTGGTTCTGTCTCAAAAACTTAAATTCCCTGCATCCATGTTTATCTGCTTGTGTATTTTAAGATTGATAACTGTCTCTCAATATCTTACTGCTAGTTGTTTATGTTGTTCAGGTCAATGCCAGCGGTCAATTTTGTGGAGTAGCTGAGATGACTGGTCGAGTTGATTTCAACAAAAGTATGGATTTCTGGCAACAAGATAAATGGAATGGATACTTTCCTGTGAAATGGCACATTATAAAGGATGTTCCAAATCCTCAACTACGGCACATAATACTTGAGAATAATGATCACAAGCCCGTCACAAATAGTAGAGACACACAAGAGGTCTGCATTTTGCATTTTTCATTGTTAACCAACACAATCCACTGAGAAAGACTTGGTTATTTCTTCTGCGTGCTTACTCATCTTGTCGTCTATGTTTTTCTTCTTTCAGGTGAGTTTTCCCCAAGGTGTTGAAATGCTCAACATTTTCAAGAACTATGTGGCAAGAACTTCCATATTGGATGACTTTGAGTTTTACGAAAGCCGCCAGAAGGTCTTGCAGGAGAAGAAAACAAGGCAATCTATTCCCCATACCAGTATACAGGTTTGCTTTACACTGCTTGCTACCTTATTCCAAAATTTTACAAGTTTTTACTTTTCCTTATTGATATGATGGACAATGGCAACTACTGATGAACGCATGTGATTGTGGGTCCTCATTGGCATAATTGTGCTTGGAGTAGCAACACTTTTTGCTATATCTGATCATGCCTAGTTGATAAAAAAAATTCTAAAGCCTCAAAGAATAATTTGGTCTTGAGAAATTTCATAAACTAAGAGCTCTTTATAGACACTTTGGAGCATTGGTATTTATTCTCAGTTCTTTATTTAACTTTTCTGTGTAATCATATTCCTTTCAAGATGCTTTCCTCTCCCCCCTAATTGCTCCATTATAACAATTTTATGAATAAACAATATTTGCACTTACAGTGTCAAATATCACAAACTGGCATGTATGATTAGAGTGTTACACTTTTGTAATAACTATCTTAGGAATCGTTCTAATGATGATTTCTGACAACATAAAAACTTTTACAATTGCTGTATACAGATAAGTTTGTTCATTTTTATAAAACTATCGTAAAATACAATTAAGATATACAGATTCGTTAAATTTAAAATCTTTATACTGGGTATGTCTGTTAAAGTTTTATTTTATTGGGCTTATAAATTTGTTGACTTCTATCGTAATATTTTAGCAGTGATTTGTGATTGATTGAAAGTCTAGAAACATCCATTTCAGTACATTTTTATTGAAGTATTTGTTATATTTGGCAGCATGTAGATGAATTAACCACAACACTAGGGTCAATAGAGCTATCATCATCATCATCATCTGTGAAGAACATGGAGGATCCTAAGGTGGTTGAGAAAATGAATGACTGAAGAACACGTAGGCTGATACTGTTTCCGGGGACCTGCCATGTCAGCATGGTGCATTGTGGCACTGCCACGTGGGCCATAGAGTAAGAAAAGCTAATGAATTCAAATTTGAAGTACTAAAAAAAAAAGTTCTTGCTGATGATGATTTAGAAAAGGAAAAAAAAGAAAAAAAGAAAAGAAATGAAAAGAAAATAAATTTTGTCGGGGAAAATGGTGACTGCATTCCTAATTGTACAAAACTACAAAGGAAGAAAGTCTTGGAAGATGATGGACCCGGTGATATAGCTGTTACATAGTGCTTTGAAAAGCACTTCTCATTTACTCTTTTTATCTTTGTTTGCACATAATAAGCTCAGTTTGGTTCTTCTTTGTTCTTGGTATTTTCAAATTTTATTCCATGTAGTTGTAGTTACCGATTTTAACAACATAACAAAAGCCACGATTGGGACAGCTCACCAATAATAATGCGTTCAAAATAATGATGCTAATTATTGAACTTAGGAACTTTTTCACCATGCATTATTTCATTCTTTTAATTTTCAATATATTATTGCATATCATGGTCGTAGAATGCGCCCATTATTTTTTGATGAAATTCCCTCTTCATCTGTCTTTGCACGATCAAGAATCAAAAATAAAAAAGATGTAAATCATGTTCGAATTCATACCTAACTTTAAAGTTTCACAGGTAATAGAAGTGAATAAGATAAATAGTATTGAAATAGAAAGATTTATGAATTTATCATTTTATGATTTTGGGTTAGAGACAAGTGTTTTAATAGTTCGTATATGTTTATTTATTAATATCAAAAATAATTTTTGTTTTAATTTAATTATAATACATTAATACAATGTACAATGTTGATTGTGTTGTAATCATTTGTTGATTATAGAAACTGGATGTTATTTATGATTTTATAGTTGTTACTTTTCAGTTATATTTATAATATCTTTTAAATTGATTAATAATATAAATCAAGCTATTTGACCTAACTCTAACAAATGGGACATGGAAGGGACGCTTTAAAATTTGAACTTGAAAATGACAAGCCTTAATCTCCAGTAATTGGGTAATTTTTGCAGAGTTAGAATGAATTACCTAATGTACACAATGTTTTATGTTTTATTCCTAATAAATTTCTAGATTTTGTTTTTACCTTTAATCACTGTTTTTTTGTTTTATTTTCGAAAAAAAAAATAATCTTTTCTTTATTATTAATTATGATATATTTGTTTACTTGACTACCATTTGGTTGAAATTGGCCTCCATTTCAGTTTCATTGGACAACGAAGCACCCTAGAATTCAAGTAACTCCATTCAATACATGAGAGGGAACTAGTGGCCAATTACAGTTTGTGAAGAAATTGCTCATTATTTTTTCCTACACCCTCATAATTTCTTCCTCACCTCCATACTCATATTTCTTCTCACAAAATTACCCCTGATTAAAAAATAATAAAAACCCTAATGTTACGGATTGTACAATCCAAAATGCTTTGGGTATGTCAAAAAAATCCAAAATAGGATAAGAATTTGGAAATCGCGAAACGTATTCATCATCCGAAAATGGAGGTGCATGGCAGGGATTCAAGGTGCAGTGGCTATATGGAGTTGCAGCGCTCATGCTTTGAAATAAGAGGGAACATTAGGGTTTTAAATCAGTTTTTAATGGAAGATAGTTATGTCATTTCCATAAATATATGGGGTGCAAGAAAAAAATATGGGGTGGGTGGAAGAATAAATGCCCTTCATTCAATATATGAGAGCAAACTAGTGGGCCAATTTTAGCCCATGCAAGTCTCTCGGAAAGTATAAAGAAATTCTACTTCTATACAATTTGTACAAAATTAAGAAGAAAGAAAAAAAAAAAAATCTAGTATTATGTACTTTTCAATTTTATAGTCTTCCTCTCTTAGGCTTGTGACTAGATGGTTTTCATCACAGTGGCCAAGTTTACAATGGGAAAAATTAATCTAAAAGCTCTACTTGGTTTACAAAAATTGTCCTTGATAAAACTGACATTGGTAACAAAAAAGCTTTTCAGAAAAAGGTTAAAGTTGACAAAAATTTATTTTCATACAGAAAACGTGTAACTCTCCTTTCATTACTTGTTTCTATTACATGAGAAAAGGGTCATACTACTAGAAACTGTAAAATAAATAAAAAAAGAATGTTGTTCCTAATGAAAAAGTAAAGTAAATTCCAAAATATGGCAATTATAAACTTAACGATGTTGGATCCAAATTAATAAGGGTACCATACTCTATTGTATAAACTTAAAATCATATGTGTGTGATAGGATGAGAAGTCTTACTTCTTAGGTTTGAGATAGAGAACTACAAAGAAGCTACAGAATAATTCTAAATAACTATATTTGATGCATGGCACAATTGCTTTACCACTTGCTTTACAATGATAGGGTAACATTAAAATTGACATATTTGATGGGTCAATTTCATCAGATTAATATTTTTATTCCCAATAATTGGTTTTAATTGTAATATGCTACATTACTCCATTGCACTATGTTAAAAACCTTGTAATAAACTACTTTAGTACTGTAAGGCTCACTTACATTGCTGCCCTTATTCTTAAAGGGCTACCCCAAAATCAGTTGGGCCTAGGGCTGGCCCAAAGGGAAACCAGACCCTAAGTCTGCCCTAACACACTCTTCTCTTCTCACTTTCAGAAAATAGTCGCCTTGCTCTTCTCTCCTCACCCAAAACTGTGCTATGCTAGGGTTTGATCTCCAACTTCCGTCAAGTCCGTTCAAGCTTATTCTTGCCCCGCGTAAGTTACTCTCCGACTCATACCACTTTTCCTTATTATATTTTTTTCGTGTTTTTCCCAGCTAGGGTTCTGTAGTGAGCTCATCTTAAGATATGTTCCGCTGTTTTCCAGCTTCTAAGCCTATTCCTAGAGCTGTTGTGCACGTGGTTGGTGTCGAGATCCTATACTAGCGTATTCCAAGTAAGGGAAGCTAGGGATCTTATGTTTAAATCCGATTCTTGCTCATTTGCCACTGTTTTCATGATTGTATGGTTGTTGTGCTACTGTAAAATGTGTGAATGGACGTGTATTGCTGTTTGGGGTATGATTGTATGGCTGTTGCAGGAAGAATAGTGGCGAGACTTGATGTTATCGCCCAAGCGACCCAGCCTCGCCTAGGCGTGACTTGCAGAAACAGGTCCGAGCTCGCGCTCGCGCTCGAGCTCTCGCTCAGGCGAAGAGCTCTCGTTTTGAGCGAGACACCATCTCGCTCAGGCGATAGAGGCTCGCCTAAGCGAGGACGCGTGGGGGCTTGAGGCACGTTGTTGCATGTGTAGCCCAGGCGAGGGGTATTTTCGCCCAAGCGACTAGTGGCTCGCTTCAGTGAGAACTCGTGAGTCTTGTAGGGTCCCCTATTGACAGTTTCGCCTAAGCGAGAATCTGTAGCTTGAGCGAGACTGGCACGGGACTTCACTCCATGACTGTTCCTTCCATGTTTTTAGGTTTTTAATTGTATGCTTGACTTGGTATACTCTATCTTAAGTATGAAATGTATGAATATGCTTATGAGACTTGATTATATGAGCTGAAATGTTGAGTTAACATGACTTTGGCATGAACTGAGTATGAGATGGTTGGAAATTAAAGTGGCATGGTATTGAGATGAAATGAAATTCTATATTCATGGTTTGGGAAGGAGGAGTTGGTATGGATTCAACATTGAAAATGAATGAGGATTGGTTATAAAGGTTGACATGAGATTTATGTGCATGATAAATATTACTTGATTGATTGAGTATGATTGGTCTGTGGTCAGTACGTAATTCCATTGAGCCTCTATGTGAGACTTCATGGGGGTGCTTCAGTGGTCAGGACGTAATTCCATGACCCCTGTTAGTGGGAGTTCATGGTGGTGCCCCATCTATATAATTTGGTAAGGATTCAAGGTAAGGTTGCATCCTAACACTCTAAGGAGTCAATTAGTCTCACTTAGAGCGGACTAACTCTTGTGGTGAGAGTAGCAGGAGGCCTGAAACTCATTAAGGGCTAACCTTATGTGTGGGGGATTGAGACAATGTAACACTTAGCTCGGGGGTGAGCAGCTCGGGGGTGAGCAGAATAATCCACCACAAGTGCAAGCATCCGTTGAATCCGACTAGATTATATGTATCCGGATGAGTCGAGTCTGAGTCTAGTGTATTGCTTGAGAAGTCATAGCATGTTTGGGTGATATAGATACTGCTTGGATTGTGTAACTGTATGTGACTGCATGATAAGCTGTTTTCAACTCTAGCTTACCCTTTTATTTGTTGCATGTCTTGTTTGTGTGGTTCTTCTCTCTTTGCGATGATCAAACTTGTTGATGTGAGCAGATGCGAGAAACACCCGTGGTCAATAGGGAGGTGATGGTTCTGCTGCTTAGCCTCTAGACTGGCTTATGCTTTTGGGTTTTTCATTTAGGGCTAAGGCCCATGTATTGTCTTCTCTTGAAATTTATTTAAGTTATTATCACTCTCTTACATTACTTTGTATCTGGCATCGTGGTATGTCTCTATTATCGTCCTTTAAGTACTTGGGATATCTATAGGAGTGACATTATACTCCGTTGATCTTACTTCTTATATTATACTGTGTGACATTTCTTTTAATTAGCTTTATTAATTAAATGGGGTGTTACAAGCACCATGTTCTCCTCCTCCACTACTCCCAAGAAGAACTCCACACCATGGGAACCTTCAATACTAACATTCTCTCCTTCCTCTCCATATGCTAGAAATGAACAGAGTGAAATATTTATTTTATTTTTCTCATCAATAAATATTTATGGGAAACCTTTTGGAGAAATACCAATCGACAAATTTATGTGGAAAATAATATTAAAATACATACTTTATCCATTAACAAAAACATGTGGAAATAATGTAACCGATACAAGTAGATTTAAGAGCTCTAGGATCTAATTTACCTGTTTTTAAGATTGCAAGAATCAATAAGACTAATGTTATTTAAGATATGAGTAGGTGGCCTCTTGATAAGCCATGTAGCAATTAACACATTTTCTACCAAATAAGTTTTAGGAATAAACATGGAAAAGGAGGGTTCAGGAAACCCTTGGATGATGGTGATTTTTTCTTTCAACAACTCTATTTTATTGTGAATTGACAACACATGTTTGTTCATGACCATTACCATTACCATTACCATGCCTAATCCTTTTGATTTTATTTCAAATTTGAATTTTGACAAGATAAAAAAAATAACAAAATTTGAGGAACCTTATATTTACTTTTCATAATGTATGTCAACGTGATGTATGTCAACGTGATGCATGTCAACGTGACATGAGTATAATGATTGTAACATCCAAATTTTAGCAGTTTCATAAAAAAAACTAATAAAATAGGACTGTTTCACTATAGTAGTCAAAACAGAAGATTCGATGAATAAAGTATATTAATACAGTCCTAGAACAGATAAGACTATAAAAGTATAACATTTATACAAACCAACTAAAAATACTAATTCTAATTCTAAGCAGAAACTAATCACTTACAATAACTCCCACTAAAACCTTCGATCAACTTAAAAGATGACTCATCAACCTTTAGAGGTGCCTCTGACATTGCAGCCACATCTGCTCCCACCGAATAGGTGATCATCGCAAAAGAAAGACAAACAACACAGAAAAAGGGTAAGCTAATGTAAATAAGGAAATATTCATATGAAAACTTAACGCAGTTTACCAACATAAATCACATAGGCATACATATGAGCAAAGATACAATTGACACTAAACTCAATTATTCGGATACATGCAAGTGACATCGGATCTCTCGGTGGCTTGCACCTGTGTGGTTACCAAAATCTGTAGAGTTTGGCCTCAAAGGGTTATCACCCAACCACTCATAAGGTAAATCCCCTTCGCGCCTAGGACTTGATCAAGTCCAGTGACTAGGACCTCCTGCTACTCCTCACGACATAACTCATTATGCTCTACGTGAGCCTTAATGATTATTAGAGCATCAGGATACCAACCAATACCAAGTTCGTATGTCATTGCATACACTAAAATACCACTATATAGAATTTCTCCTTGAAATTCCTTAAACATCATAACTTCTCATGCTCACACAACATTTCATACCAATCATCATCTTATATACCCACAATAACATTTTTATCTCAATTCATAGCAATAAGTACTATATAATCCAATTCAAGTATACATAGAGCATCCAAAGTAACCAAAACATCAAAAACAGAAAAACAGAGCAATTGGCACTATATATGAAATACATCCTAATGGTCAAAACCATTTCTCTAACCACAGACTTCAAAACAAAGATCTCACCAGTCAAAATGAAGATTCACGTGTCTAAAATCAGTTGTCAAAATTTTAGCTTAATCTGACGGTTAACGAAGCGAGAATCTTCATTTTACCAATAAGACGCAGTGTTTAAAATAGAATAGTGTTGAGCGCTAGAAAGTGGCGTCCAACGCTGATCAATTCACAAAACCAGCGCTCAACGGAACCTGGCTAGCGCTCAACGCCAATTGACACGCAAAAACAAGCGCTTAGCGCTGCCACGTGAGGCTTAGCGTTGTATCAGATATCAACAACATCACATTAAGGATTTTGAGCAATCTGAACCTGTTTCATTACTCCAATTGATACTTCTACTTTAGATAGTGGTAAAAAAGAGTTTTAAATTATAGTAGGTCGGACCAATTAGATTTATGATCCAACAACTCCATCTTTCTCAAATACCCCCAATTCCAACAATACAATCAATTTCAATTCAATCATTTAAAATATCAACATACCACAATCACAAGCATCAATAATTCATCATAACATATTAGAGACTTCACAATCATACAAGATATGACTCACTCACTCTAAAAGCTATTAGCTTCCCTTACCTGTTATCCAGTTTAGGTCGCTCTATAAACGTCAAATGCCTTTAACTCTACATGATGCTCTATCTACGCATAGAAACATCACAAGAACGATCAAGACATATCGTTATGATCATTGATCAGCAGAGACTATAAAAGCTATTGCGTTCATTATTTTGGGTAGCACTATGAAAAGAGGAAAAAGACTGATGATTAAAACGATGCATGCAACCGAAAAAGGATCACATGCGACAGAAAACAAAAATAGACCAAAAAGATGACAGAACTCAACTTACGCGAACGGAAAAACTGATCAATCTAATTTGAAGAGCTAGTCGAGAGGGTCAATTCTACGGTCTCGATTCTTCAATCAGACGATCAGAGAGACATGACTCCTAGAGAGAAGTCAGAGAGCTTTAGAAAAGTAGTTTCTAGAGAGATAGTATGTTTTAAAATAATGAAAGTCTTTTAGAATGATTCTGTTTATATTAAAACTTTTTAATATTAAAATAATCGAGTCTCACTAATTTTAAACTTCTATCACTTCTAAAATGCCATTTTCTAGAATTTCACAATGATCAACATAAGTAACAAACCATTTTACTCCAAAAATAGATTCTAAAGTATGTTCACAAACATCGGAGTGAATCAAGTTAAATGAAAAATTACTCTTTTACTATAGATGGGATAGATGCACAATGATGTTTTGATAGTCAATAAATTTCACATTTGAAAGAATAAACAGACTTTGTAGTGAATAAATTATGAAATAACATTTTTATAAAGTTGAAAGAGCAATGCCCATTTGTTGATGAAGTCATATTTGGAAATTTACCCGTTTTTTTGTGGTGCTTGTTGGCTTATGACCTTTGTTTCTGTTTTGACACTTGGATTGTAATGTTTACAACTCATTCTTTTCCTTAGCAACTAAAATTGTTTCCCATGTAGAAAAGTCCTGAAATACACGATAAAAATTATTGAATAGTTTAAATCTTATGTAGGTTGTTGAATGAAGACAATATTATTGGTCAATTATGTTAGATAATCTTAAATTAATAATTAGGTTGTTTTATATAAATACACATTTGGTACCCAAATTTTTTCGGAAAGTTCAATGTGGTACCCGAACTTTAGGAATGTTCAATTTGGTACCCCAATTTTCTAAAGAGGTTCAATTTGGTCCTCTCCGTTAAGTTGGAATTAACACCGTGTGCGTATAGGACACGTGTCAAGCCATGAAATTTTTATTTTTTTTAATTTTTTTTTTCAAAAAATTTAAAAAACTGTCACGTGTCAGTTTATCATCGTGCCACGTGGCAGCTTACAAGCATGACACGTAATAGTTGTTTTCAATTTAGTACCACAATTTAAATTTTTGGTTCAATTTAGTACCCCAATTTTTTAAAATCATTCAATTTCGTCATCTTCCACTTGAGACCAAATTAGTAAATAAGCTTAATTACAACCTATATATACATGTTACAATAACT
>Ga0214542_1010383_pt1 | contig 13617 bp, 3 predicted proteins | sample CNSS1metaG_FD_160096 | JGI IMG/M metagenome (GOLD analysis project Ga0214542, IMG submission 160096) | Root nodule microbial communities from cowpea collected in UCLA plant growth center, Los Angeles, California, USA - CNSS1 | ecosystem: Host-associated > Plants > Roots > Nodule | place: USA...
AATATATATTTATTTATATATATATATATATATATATATATATATATATATATATATATATATATATATATATATATATATATATAAAGAGAATAAGGAAGGAAGTTGAATTTAGGAATTATTTGCATCAATCCTTTTCTACAGTGCAGAGGTAAGTTCTTTCAAATATAAATAGCAAATAAGGTTTCTTATTTTCCTTTTATACATATAAGTTTTAACATACTAATAATAATATCATTTCACAAGGGTGAGATACAAAATTTGTATAACTTAATAAATCCATCTACTATAACCCAATTTATTTTTGTCATCATATTACGTGTTCAGTTAATTTAATTTAACTATTTAAAAAAATCTCTTAGAATTTCATTTTTGAAAGTTTAGCATAAAATAATAATATAAAATTATAATTCAGCAATTAAATAAAAAAAACAATTTTATATAAAATTAGTATATATATCAAGTGCATATATTTTTTATATGATCTCTTTTATTTAGTGTTATAGTTTCGATGATAAACAATCCATGAATAATTATCATATGTTATGGATTGCATACCATGAAACTGTAATCTTAAATATAAAGTTTACTTTTATAACAATAATTTGAAGGTTTGAGTACAAGCTTTAATCCTATATTGTGCGTCATCAAATTGTTGCTGGAATTTTGATTATGTAGATTGACTGAAGGATTACTCGAAGTTGTTTCAGAGATTTTGATGATATTAATGAAGTCTCCTCATGCATTTTGATATGCATAAAAGTCTCCAAGTAAAAATAAACAATTGCTGTTTATGATGTTGAAGATGAAGTTTATATGAACATTCAGTCAGTAACATTATAATAGTTTGTTCTATTGTTTGGACAAAAATATTTCTGCAATCTGAATTTAGAGAAAAAGAGATCATATACAAAATGAATTGGGCTGGATATCTTTTTGTGTTTTATTTGGATATCTGAACTGATATATATTCTGCGGGCATTTCCTGTTGCAATCCCAAAATTTCAACCTGCACCCTAATAAATTTTAAAACCCTAAATTTATCCTTTTGGAATTAAATTCATAAGGCAATGCTTGTGTTGGTGTTGGAGTGGTTAGTGGTGTAGCATGGTGGCGATTGTTGGTGCATAGGAGATTTTCGTAAGTTATGTTTTCTAGTTTTAGATTTTAGTTTCATTGTGTGTAATTTAGAGATATTTCAGATTACATAATCTAAAATGTTAAACATAAAATTTTTTTATTTTAAAATATACAATTTAAAATACAAATTTTACAAATTTTAGTTCGATTTCAAATTACAAATTTATACTTTGAATTATATATTCTAAATTACAAATTTGTATTACGATTTGTACTACATTTTAAAATATAAAATATAAATCAAAATATATTTTAGATTGTATAATTGAAAAATATATTTCATGTTATACATTTAAAAAACTTTTAAAAATGAGAAAATAAAAGCGACCGGGTCATTTCAACACCTTATGGGGTGCTAATTGAAATCATGGTCTACATAAAGAATAGACCATATTTTGAAGTTGAAGAGTGTATATTTAATGGGCCAGTTATTCGTTTATATACAGTTAATTATATATGTTTTTCATTATGTTGATTAGTAATCTTATAAAATTTGTGGTATTAGAGGCATAGGTATTATAGTGAAAGGTAAATTCAGGTAGACATGAAACCTAGAAAAGAAATATTAAATATATAGTTCAGAATCATGTAGTCTTCATTAATCTTATAATAGGTACATAATCATTACTGTTTCTCATAATAAAAATCCGAACACAGAGTCTTGTTATTTTAAATTATTACCTAATTATTTATTAGAAATCAAGAAGAAAATTCAAATTCCTTATAGTCTGTTTAATTGAAAAATAAATACTATTCGCACCAATTTTATTTTAAAATTGAAATGAAAAAACCACCCTTGGATTAATTGATATATAATTGGTCCAACTTAATTACCTTATATATATTTAAATATGTTAAATATTAAAAAACAAACTTATTATGCATATTTTAGATTAATTTTTTTTTAAAAAAATTTCCTTTTAAATAAAATTTATATAGAAATTTAAGATTAAATCTCTTATTATGTATATTTTAGGTTTTACTATATAAAAAACATAAAAATATACATAGATTTCTTTTATATATTTTATTTTAAAATTTAATATTTAAATATAGTTTAAAATAAATCATTAAAATATTTTTCCTCCTTCAACTAAATTTATGTATTTAAATTATTTTTATAAAATTCATCAAATCCATTTTAACTAGTAAATCAGCTTATAGTCTAATCCATTTTCAAAAGACAGCTCCTATAAAATATTATCATAATATTTTACCATCTCATACTATCGTGAAACATGTATGAACATGTAAACAGAATTATTATAAGAATAAATGTTAGGTACAACATTGTTTAATTCATTCTTATTGGTAATAGTTTCTTATTATTTTTATAATTTATTTTACAGGCTTGCGAATTTAAAGTGGATGCTATATATAAAAAATCTTAAACCGGTAAATCAATTTAAGAAAGATAATTAGTTAATTTTTCAACATTATTCTTTTAGCTATTAAAATATGTTGATCATTCTCAATAATGCATGATCATCGAAAGACTTTGACATTAGAATATGAATTGCATTCTTTGATTAGATGGTACCACCCATTCACTTCAATTGTTTTTAGGAAGAGGGTTGTTTCTATTGTTTGTTTGTTTCTACTTTCCATTATTTTTAATGGAATATTTTGTTTGGTGAGTGAATTAGAAATAGATACATTCTTATAGCATGCACACTCTCCACTAATGCAAATTTCCTTCTTATCAAGAAAAGCAAAAAAAAAAAAAGAATCATGAGTTATCTCTATCTAAGCCCACTTGTGATACTTTTCCCTTATTAACATTCATTTCATCATACTCAATAAAATAAACTATGATAAAAAAACACAATAAAAAATTAATATACATATATCACTTTAAATATAACTACTATGTATTTAACAAAATTTGTAAGTCATATTTATTTACATTTTGTAAATGCATTTATGGCAAAACCTTTTCTTTCTATGATAACATCAAAGTAACCGTTATATGGTTAAGTTTGTTTGAGAAGAGTTTGCAATGTTATCCATTGGTGTTGCTTTATGGGTCCCAAATGTTTTCATAGATAGAGAGGGAGAAGTAAAGATAATTAAGAAGGGTGAGAAGAGGAAGAATTTTCTCCCACTTTGAAGAAAGTGGTGCCTTTGTGTGGACCACAATACCCAACAATAGTGATACCCACTTTTACCTAGTTGACTTATGGAAAATCAAGGTTATGTTATTTTAAAACTTATCTTCAATATAGTTAGAAGAACCTATTTCCAATAATTCTTTAAGTTTTACTCCTAAAGTACTTTTGAACCATTTTTTATTTTTGGTTAAATTATTCTTCTGGTCTTCCTATTTGTAAAGAAATTTCAATTTGGTCTTCAAGTTCTCCGTTATCTTAATTTGGTCCTCATTTTTCTTAAAAATGATTCAATTTAATTCTCATCGTTAGTTTGACCAGACGATGTTAAAATCAACGCCGCGCATTAATTTCTGGTTATTTTAATTTTTTTAAAATTTAAAAAAAATTAAATTTTTTTTTAAAATTTTTTAATTTTTTACACATGTCACTTCATAGTTGTGTCATGTGTCAAAGTGACTCAATTTGTTCCAAGTGACTCAATTTGGTCCCTATATTTGTTTTTAGTTTCAATTTAGTCCCAATTTTTGTAAAAAGGAAGTAATATTGTCCTTCCTTAAATTGACACTAAATTTACATTTTATAAATCTTATGGTGATTTTCTTACTAAAATTAACTTTTTTATTAAATATTTCTATAAATATTTTAAATTAACTTTAAATTCTATAAAAAACATTAGACTTTGGTTTTTGTTTTGAACTTTAATTTTTGTTTCTAAACTTATGTGTGACAAGTTATTTGATTTTTAATCTTCACTAAGTTTGTATAATATGATACACTTGATGTCTTTATATATGATGACAAAATTGTTAATTTTTGAAATTAAGTTTGGGGTTTAATTTTGTTTAATAATAAAACTAAAAAAAACTTGTTTAAAAATATTTCTACAAATATTTAATAAAAATTTCAATTTTATTAAGAATATCATCATAAGTTATATACAAAGATTAAATTGAGTGTCAATCTAAGGAGGGACAATATTGCTTCACTTTTACAAAAATTGGGACTGAATTGAAACTAAAAACAAATATAGGGACCAAATTGAGTTACTTTGACACTGTGAAGTGAGACGTGTAAAAAATTTTAAAAAAATTTAAAAAATTTAAAAAATAAATAAAAAATTCAGAAATTCACACGTGTCGTTGACTTTAACACCGTCTGGTCAAAATTAACGGCGAGGACCAAATTGAGTCAATTTTAAGAAAATGAGGACCAAATTGAGAATCGAAAAACTTAAGAACCAAACTAAAATTTATTGACAAATAGAGGGACCAAAAGAGTAATTTAACCTTTATTGTTCATGAGCATGATTTTTATCTGAGAGGGAAAGAAAATTTGAATTTTTTGTTTTTTCAAATTCAACCTTGTTTTTAAATTCATTAATTACTTGTACTCAACTTCTTAATTAATACCAATAAATTTGTTAGAAAAAGAAATATTACTAATACATCTTTTTAATCTAATTTTATTATTAAAATTACAACTTTTTGGCAATTATGTATTTGTTAATACATTTAAAACAAAAGAAGTATTTTTAAAAGAGAAACAAATACTAATTAGAAGGTTAGGTATGTTTAAAAACAAAATGTCTTATTATTCATCCTACTACCTTTTGATATCACAAAATACTTGTGATTTTTTTTTTTACTTTCATGAGTATATTGTGGATATTTTTTATTTTTATGTTACTTAATTTTAGATAAAATTATTTAAAATATAAATTCAAATAAAAAATAATAATTTTGAAATACATTCAAATAAAATTTTATAATGAAATATTAATGAAAATAAATTTGATATTTTTAAGAGATAAGATGAAATAAGTTCAAATATAAAGTATAGATTTAGAAAAATAATCCTTTTAAAAGCAATTATATATAGAATTAAATTCTAAATAATTGTTTAATAATCAATATTTTCCTCATTACTACTTTTATTTTAATCACTCTATTATTTTAAAACATCTAAATAAAATTTACTATCAATTATTCACATTTAACAATGACCGATATCATAATAATCATACATATGGAAGGAATTAAAATATCTACCTATTACTTATAAGTATCTGCTAAAATTACTAATTTAGTATCTATTCCAATTTTACTTGACATTTCGGACTACAATATTTTACTATTAGTTAAAAGTGCAAAATATCTTTTTACATAAAACATAACTCACAAAAAATAAATATATATATATATATAATATATAAAGAGATTTCTTCTTTTGTGTCCATATTATACCAGTTTTATCTTTAATTATTTTATAAATAATTTACTTTTAACTATTATTCTAAAGACTTTTTTTGTCTTAAATTATTATTTTGAAAAAAAAAATTTACAAATCTTATTTTTTAAATTTTACATTTAACAACTATTTTAAAAATTAATTATATATTTGTTATTGATTTTAACTTAAATTTTTTAAAAATTAAAAAATACGAACACACATACGCCGTGTATTTGCTAGTATATATAACTTCTAACATATTTTTCAATGCATTTGTTGGATTATTTTAAATAAAAAAATTATTCTGAGGCTAAAGTACATTATAAATATTTTATCCTAGTTATTTTAAATTTCTTTTGATTCTTTATTTTTTAAGAATTTTAATTTATTTTTTTCATAATTTGAATTCAGTTCACGTAAGATCTTTCTCAAATTTAAAAGTAATTAATGACATTAATAACTTTAACATATAGCTTTGAAAAATCTTCACAAACAAATCCTTTTTCCTAGAATTTTTTTTCATGTGTATCTATAACTTAATTATTTTTTTAAAATTTTCGAGAATTGATTTGTTATGTTACCGATACAATATTTAATAATTATCCGAATATTAGATAATTATCTACTAGTAAAAAAGTGTTTTGTAACGTCCTAATTAATTAATGAGTGTAATTAAAAAAAAAACGTTACACAATTATAATATAGCAGCGCAGTCCTAGAGTTTAACATAACGCCTTACAACCAAGGCATACCACAGTGTCACCAAAAATAAAGGAACATGATAAACAGGCTGGAACCATAGAGAAATGTAAAGACTAACAAGTACATAGGTCGTAGCCCCAAAGATATCCCGAGAAGACTAAGCAGCAGAGTCGTCTCTCCCCTAATGACCACGACTATTCCTCGCATCTGCTCCCATCAATAAATTGATGATCATCGCAAAGATAGAAACACAACATACAAAGCAACCAACAAGAAAAGGGTAAGCTAGAGCCAACAAAGTTTTTATCATGCAATCAAATACACTTTCACCATCCAATATACGTACATCATCCAAGCATGTTATGACTCTTCAATCAATACACTAAGACTCGACTCATCCGGATACGTATAATCTGGTCGGATTCAGCAAATGCTTGCACTTGTGGTGGATACCTCTACTCACCTCCGAGCTATATGTTACAACTGTTACAATGAATCAATTTTCCCTCACCACAAGGTTAGCCCTTAGTGAATTTCAAGCCTCCTGCTACTCTCACCACAGGAGTCAGTCCGCTCTAGGTGAGACTAACTGACTCCTTAGAGTGTCAGGATGCAACCTTACCTTGAATCCTTACCTAGTTATACATATGGGGCACCATCATGGGCACCCACTAACAGAGGCCATGGAATTACGTCCCAACCACTGAAGCACGACCCTAAAGATCTCACCTAGAAATCCCAAGGAATTACACACTGACATTGACCAAAGATATCCAAACAGCCAACTAACATTTCTCATACAAACATATATATATATATATATATATATATATATATATATAACGTATCAACCTTTATAGCCAATTTCTCATAATCCATCCTTGTATGTAGTTATTTCAATTCCTCTTATCATCATGCCATTTTCATAACCAATCATTCCATATTCATCACATGCTAAAAGTCATTCAAGTTCACCATTCATAACTCATACACCTTCTCACACATGCATAATCCTTTCCCTCATACCATCATAAAATAAACAAATTAAACGCAAGCCATACGTTCAAGAATAGAGAAATCACCAAACCAACATGCAATCTCGCCCAGCTCGTCGTTCAGGCTGAAGGGCCTCGCTCAGGCGAGACAGACTCTCACTCAGGCGAGCTCCCTTCGCCTAGGCGAGAGCTCGACACACAAAACAATGACCCTTTGCGCATTCTTGCTTAGGCGAGACTTCCCTCGCTTGAGCGAGACGTTCGCTCGCTCAAAATCTAAGTTGGTCGCTTGAGCGACCCTTCCCGCAAAAGTTTTGGGCAAACCTCTACTCATCTCGCCTAGGCGAGATAGACTCGCTTGGGCAAGATTATCAGACCTTGTTGTTGTTTCCCTGCGACAGTCACTCATACCAAACCAAAACCACACACCAGAACAAACCAAGCATTCAGAACGCCATATCGACCAGAGGTTCACAACACAAGAGCGAAAACAGTAGTAAAAATGTACTACACGAGTGGGTTCTAGCTTCCCTTACCTGGAAGAGTTTAACACAGGATTTGACAAGCAACGTAGAGCACAACAGCTCCGAGTAGAGGCTTAGGAGGTGAGATGGAGCGAACTCTTGAGCTGGTACGAACGAGCGGAAGCTAAACCCTAGCAGAGCTCAATTTTAGGCGCAAGGGGAAAGATGACGACTGAGTTTTCTGAAAGTACAAGAGGCAAGTGAGCTAGGACAGACTTAGGTCTGTTTTCCCCTTCTTAGGCCAGCCCTAAGGCCCAATAGTTTGGACAGCCTTTTAAAATAAGGGCATATGAAAAAGTGGGTCTTACATGTTTAACATGCGATACATGAAATTAAATTTTTTAGAATATTATATTTTCAGAATTTAGTAAATAAAAAAATTCATAACTTATTGATTATTAAATCAGAAAGAGTTTGAAAAGTAGTATTATTGTTTTTAAAGATACTTACACTTAGAAATATTTTATTAGCAACTTCCCTTTTTAAATTAGTTTTGGACGAGAAAATGAAGAAGAAAAAGAATGCATTCAATATTTTTTATACTGATATATTACAACCACTTAGTATATTTATAGTTTTTTGAAAAACCTTTAAGTTTCATTAATAATTGAATTATTTGTTTAATTGATTACCAACGCTATATGAAAATTCTTTATTAACAATCAATTTTAATGATAAAAAACAATTTTAATAATAAAAGATTGTTAATTACTGTATAATAATTTATATAGTAAAATTCTTTATTAACAATCAATTTTAATGATAAAAAATAATTTTAATAATAAAATATTGTTAGTTACTATATAATAATTTATATAGTAATTTATTTAGATACTAATTTAGTTATTAAAATAATAACTATTATTAATAATCTTAAGATTTTAAGAATGGTATAAACAAAATTTTGAAGTTTTGTAGGGTCACTTTGGAGACAGAGAAATCTAATTTTCTTTTATATATGAATCTGAGAAAAAAAAATAAAAAATAAGTGAGACGTTAGAAGATTTCCTTAAAAAATATTATCAAAGTCATCCTACGGTATTAAATCTAATTTAATATATTTCACTAATTGATGAGATAAGACAACTTGAATATCTAATTTGATTTTTTCTATGACTTTCTATAGATCATATGTTTTGATGATCATTTATTTAACTTATATTTACTTTTTACGAATAAACTCTTCCTTAGTTCAAAATGAAAGAAATGGTTACTTTGGAAAGATTTCCTTAAGAACTATCATTTATTTTTGGATGAAGACAAAGAAAGTCATTCCTTTATATTAAATCTCATTTAATACATTTCACCAACTTATTTCATTGATAAGATAATAAACGAATTTGAATTCTTTACTTGGTCTTTTATGTTTTTCTTTTGCTATGCCTTCAAAATATCATGATGGTCACTAATTTTAAAGTTTTAAAATATATTAAAAATATTTTTAAAGTAACAACATAGTGTATTTTTAATGCTTAGCAAAGGACAACACAAAAAAAATTAGTAAAAATTTGGACTCTAATATAACTTGAATATCTAAATTTAGTTGGAAGGTTATTGAGGTGTAGCAAAAGTAATTTAATTTTTTCTTTGGCTTTTTATATTTAGATCATATCTTTTGATGATTATTTATTTATCTTATATTTACTTTTCACAAACAAACACTTTCATAGCTCAAAATGAAAGATAACTCAAGCAATAGAAAAGATAGTAAATATTTTAACTATATCCAATTCTCCTTTGCAACTTGTTAAGAGTTCCGTTAATCATAAAGATAACAAGTATTGTTCTTTGTCACTTATGATTTACAAGAGTACATAAAACTTATTTAGGACATTTGCTATTATTCCTTGAGCTTACATACTTAGCACACATTGCTTTTTTAAACTAAGTACACAAAGCCTTTCAAGGACATAAAGCCTTTCAAGCTAATATTCATGCACTTATGCTCTAGGAATTCATCACAAAAGTGATATGTTCTATCCATTTTCTAGTCCTTAATCTATTTTCTTTATTTTTGTTTGCAAAATGTTATGAATTTGAATTTTTTAGTGAGTTATGAATTTGAATAACCATGGGTCATCGATCACTATGGTTTCTAAGATTAAATGAAATAAAGTTAGACATCTACTCTAATAAAAAACATGAGTTAGATAAGGTTAGTTAACCTAATTTGTATCCCAATAAATTCAATAAGAGTTTCAATGTAACCAATGCTTAAAAGAATATTGAGGTTAAGAACATAAAATAACAATAAATAAGGGGTGTAATAGACTATATAAACAAAATATTTTCCAAGTAAAAAATTTTGTTTGTATAAGGTTCAATATGATAATCAATCCAATGAGACTCCTAAGTATTAGACGATTCCAATGATATACGGATTATGTGACTTCAACAACACACTACCTAGGTGACTTGTCATGTATCAACTTCTCTAGAGTCGTCTAACTAGAGTTTCTAATGTAAGTAGTTTTCCTAAAAAGTTTATCATCTAACATTGCTTAAAAAGTTTATTTAACAAATGATTTTATTTAAAGCTCGGTTAATCCCATTTGGATAAAGCTTAGTAAAAGCACTAGATTTAAACTAAATTATTTTTTTATAAAAACTAATATTAAGTGTTCTAAATGTGATAGAAAATATATTCATTAAACATGTTTACACAAGGTTCTTCTCCAACAACTTTTGAGTTGATTAAAATTCTATCAACCTTCTAAGGTTTACATCATAATAATTGTTAGAATGAATTCTAGTTTAGTTTTTTGCAAAAAGTCTCACATTATTTGATGTGTTTGATCTTGAAAACATGTAAGATGCATCTAAGGTTTCGAACAAGTTACATCTTTTGATTATTCAAATTAGATGGTCTTCTGTTAGACTTTATGTTGATCATATTTGGTTGTTGACCATGTCTTGTACTTTGAGCATGTTGGGTCTTAGAGTTAAGGATTGCATAAATATATATTATCTACGAATTTTTATAGTTATAGACTTCTATGTTCGTTACTTTTCTTTTAACTAATTAGAGAATTTATTAGACAAACTTTATTAGTGAATGAGCTATTAATCTTAGTATAAACAAACATATGTTACATTTATCAAAGTTTTTATGCTCATTTTTAAGTAAACTTTTGCGATGATACTTTTTTTTTTTAACATTCCTTTATAAAAGTCTTTATTTTATCTCTGAATTTCTAATTTAAAGTTACAAATCTGTTTTTTATTGGTCAATCATTCATGATCGTTATATTTTCTATTTTCTTAATTAATTAGCAAAAAAATATCCGAATTTATCCCTTCTTCCTAATTATTTGGTTAGAACAAATCCTTCCTTAGCTCAAAGGTGGGGAGTGCGGGGATGATGAATAGAGTTTAAAAGTATTTTGAAAATATTTGCAAGCCAGCTAGTTAGACGCTGGGTGGGTAAAAACAAATTTACATACAATTTTCACAAAAAGCTTTAAAATGATTTCTAAAAGTAGTTATGTGCAATTTTATTATTGTAATAATCTTTGTTATGTATTTAATTAATTAAATTAATTTTAAACATTAAAGTAGTTAAATAAAAAATAAATCATTAAAATATAATAGAATAAAAATTATAAAATAACTTTACTAACAAAATAAAAATACATTTGAATAAATAATAAAAACCAATTAAAAAGAAGTTTGCAAAAAAAAAAATCAAACTTAAGTCTTCATGCATGATGACTTCACATTTAAAAAAAAATTAAGTCATCGCTTTTAATATAACTTTAGTTGAAAAAAACAATTAACTAAAGTCGTCATTAAGGTGAAGACTACACCGAAGAAAGAGAGAATAGAAGTCGTAACACATCATACTACTTAAGCTCTGAAAATATGTTAAAGTATGTATTCCTCTCACGACTTCACCCAAATTCATAATATTTTAAAAAACAATGCTTTTTGCATAAATTAAAAAGTAAATTGATCCATTTGCGTAAATTATTGATAATAAGCACATTTTGGATTTTTTTATCCTAATATGAGATAAATGGTTAAAGATCATGCTTATTTGAAATGATTAAGTTAGAAGTTAATATCTATATTTTAAAAAATTCTTTAAATTAGATTTTCAATTTTAAAAACACAACTTATGCCAATTTTATAAGAATGAGTAAATCTCTCTCTAGCTCTCATTATAAGCAAATAACAAAAAATACATTATGCAATATTCTATATATATGTGGGACTTATATATTTTTTGGTTTAATTATGCCTTTAGTTTCCATTTTGGAGTCAAAATCTCAAAATGATATTTAAATTTTTAAAAGTCTCAAATTGGTCCCTTTTTTTGTTAAAACGTTTCAAGTTTGCCCTTTCTGTTAAGTCAAGGTTGACGTCGTTAGAGGGAGTGCCACATGTTAGTTCCTCAAATTTTTTATTTTGATTTTTGATTTTTGATTTTTTTTTTAAAAATCAAAAAATTTGTCACGTGTCAAGCTGTCATCGTGCAACGTGGCAATGACAGAGTGATGTGACAGTGACAGTGACACGTGTCAGTATTATGTCAAGTGTCATTCTCTTAGTCTCAATTTGATCCCTTTATTTTAATTTTTATCTCAATTTAGTCTCATTTTTTGTAAAAATTAACAATTTTGTCCCTCTCCAAATTGAAATCAAATTTAATTTCTATATAAATGTACACAAATATTTCCATCAAAATTGATATTTTAAGTAAATATTTTTAACCAAATTAAGTTCATTTAACTAATATTTTACATTGAACTTTATTTAAAATTGTTTTAAAGTTGTTAATAGAAAATCATGTTAATAGAAAAAAATTCATAAATTAACTAGTTCACGTAACAATAAAAAACATATAAATTTAAAATTTGAAAACAATTAAGTAAAGTTGAATGTGAAATACAATTTTAAATAAACTTAGCTATGTTAAAAATATATAATAAAAATATCAATTTGAATAAAAATATCAAATTTAATAAAAATATTTGTATAACATTCATATAAAATTAATTTTTGTTTTAATTTGGAGAGGGACGCAATTGAATTATTTTTACAAAAATAAGGACTAAATTGAGACAAAAATTAGAATATAGAGACCAAATTGAGACTAAGGAAATGACACCTGGCATAATACTGACACGTGTCATTGTCACTGCCACATCACACTGTCACTACCACGTGGCACGACGACAGCTTGACACGTGGCAAAATTTTTATTTTTTTAAAAAAATTCAAAAATCAAAAATCAAAAAAATCAAAAAAAATCAAAAAAAAATCAAAAAAAAAATATAAAAAATCAAAAAATCGAGGAATTGACACGTGACACCCCATTTAGCGTCGTCTAGACAGACTTAACAGAAAAAGCAAACTTGACACGTGACTCCCCATTTAAATTAGTTTAATTTTTTAGTAGTTTTTTACTAAGTGTACAACTTGATTTTTTAATTGTCTAATTTGCTTTATTTTACTAATTTCTATTTAGAGGTGTGAATTTAGCCTTGCATCGACCTATTTAGTATAAATAAGATGCAACAATAACTTTAATAACCAGGATTTAGTGCATTCATGTGAAACAACTTGCATACACCTAAGCTTAATTTCATTGGTAAAGTGTCCAGCTAAACAAAATATCTGCGTGACATTTCAAAATCTTCAAAACTCTCATTAAATGAGAATCAAAAGGACAACTAATCTTCCACCTAATCATTTAAATAATTACTCATATTCTAAGCTTGTAGTACTTTGTGTACCTATCCACCCTTGAGATACTAAAAAATGCGATATATAAATATTGAAGTTAAATCCAATAGTTCAATGCTCTACAATCTTTGTCAATTGAGTACTAAATTTAAACTGAAATTCGATAATCAAGTACTTATCAATTCTAGAGCACAAATAGTGCAATATATATATATATATATATATATA
>Ga0214542_1010391_pt1 | contig 13608 bp, 4 predicted proteins | sample CNSS1metaG_FD_160096 | JGI IMG/M metagenome (GOLD analysis project Ga0214542, IMG submission 160096) | Root nodule microbial communities from cowpea collected in UCLA plant growth center, Los Angeles, California, USA - CNSS1 | ecosystem: Host-associated > Plants > Roots > Nodule | place: USA...
TTCAGTTGAAGCCTGAAAAGAAAACAAACATGATGAACAGAGAAGATGAAACGATGAAATGTAAGAAAAATAGAAAAAACAGCTCCATGATCGGTTTTTTGGTGGTTAAAAAAGATGTCTGTGGTTGTACTCTTGATTTCAACCATTTATATACCTGAAAAATAAGATGAACAAAAGAAACCATCAGATCTTTGCAAAAAACATCAAGAAAAATACCAGTTAGCTTCACAAACACAAAAAATTAAACATCAACAACAAAAATGGATAGATCAACGGGAAATCTGAGATGCATATCTTTATAAGCGACAGTTGAAACCTGAAAACAAACCAAAAATGATCAACATAAGAAGATGAACAGATGAAATGTAAGAAAAAAAAAAGGAAGCATCTCCAGAATGGTTTTTTTGCTGGGTCGGTCAGAGAGAATGAGAAGATAGAGAAAGAAGAAAGAAGCCGCTGCCAGAGAGAATGAGAAAGATAGAGAAAGAAGAGAGAAGACGGTGGCAGAGAAAATGAGCAAGAGAGAGAAAGCATTGGTGACAGCAGAAGCGGAGAAGACACGGAAGAGAGAGAAAGATAATATACAGTTCAGATTTTCAGAAGTTTTTGATTTTTTTTTAAAAAGTGAAAACGCTGAGAGAGTGACACGTAAGCTCTTTTACTTTTTGTAGATAAAAATTTGAATTACGAAGAAAATCAGATATATTATTCAATGTAAAAACTTCCTTTTGTTAGTTCACAATTGTATAATGATATTGATTCTCTAGTTTGTCATATTATAGCTTTATGCTTTTCCAATGCTTCAACTACCACCAACTTCCTAAACTTGGAATCCTTGTTTTCAGGGATTCCTCCAAAGAGTTGTACAAATGTTTAAAAAGAAGGATAATCCATTTTTGCCCTACATATCCAATCACAAAATTAATCAATATTTAATATTTTTTTCTAAAATTAATTAATTATAAATATGAATAATATTTAGTTTTTTATATTTAATAAAAGGATCAATAAGTATACATCTTTACTAATTTCTTTTATTATAAACTGACGTAAGTACATGTGTGAGCATATGTGTATGCATTTTTTTAAATATGTGTGATATTATATTAGTAAGTAATGATATTATAATATTATTAAATTAATATATAAAATAAAATTATATTTATTAAAAATAAAGTAAAATATATCAAAAAATAATAGAATAACAGTTAATAAATAGGAAAAAAGAAAAAAAATAGAAATAGACGATTTTATAAAAAATTTGTAACAATAACTGTCAATTTTTAAAATTTAATAAATAATTATATTTTAAAGGGTAAAATTAGAATTTTGAAATTTAATACAAAAGAGAAAATCTTCGTATTGTTATAAATTACTAAAACATAATTAATTTATTTGATATTCTAATTGAACATTTATATAATTATATATTTTTTTTATTATTTAACGTCAAATGATATAAAATATAAGTCTTCTTGATTTCGAAATTTTTAATAATACTATACTATTTTACTTAAATTATTTTAAAAATATTTAGTCAATATTTAAACAAGTATAAACTAATAGAGATAGATATATGTGTTGTGTCACAGACATGATAAATATAATTTTTTTATATTAAATACTCAAACCTTCGCTCTCAAACTTATTTTCATTACTAAAAAGAACTTTCAATCAATTTATACTTTTTTAAAAGAATCACAATAAAGAAGCACAAAATAAATGGAATGATTAGTTGAACTAAGTAGGGTAGAAAGAACTTAAAAATTAGGGACCCCTAAACTATAATAATGTGGACTACAATATAAAATACTATTTTACGTATAAAATATAATAAATGATTTTTTCACTTTCAACATGCTTTAAATTTCACTTTAGTGTTAATATACTTTTAGCAACTTGATGACTGGGATAAATATCTCTAATAGATTGTAACGTCTCTTAAGAGAAAGTGGGTCATAAGTATACTTTTAGAATTATTTGTGTGAACCTCTCATAAGCTTTCATTGAAAAAAAAAAGGAATGAAAAGAAAGTAACTTCTTTAAAAATCTAAAATCAAAACATGTGTATAAATTAAAAAAAAGGGTTAAATATTTTTTTTGTTTCTTAACTTTCGGTGAATCTTAGAATTAGTTCATCTTGAAATTTTAAAATTTTGGACTAATTTAATCCTTCATTTTTTCAAAATACGTGGATTTAGTCATTTTAATTAAATTTTGTTAAAAATTAACTTATAGAGAAATTAATTAACTTCTATAAATTATTTATACATACACTAGTTTTAAACTTTAAAAAATGTTTTTTTTTTTGTATAAATGCTATTTGAAAAAAATATATTCACATCTAAAAAACTTAGAATTAAAATTTTAGAGAGGATTTGAATTAGTTGCTACCATTAAATTTCAACCGTGTTTCCGAAGATGATTGATCTAAAAGATATGATGGTGTTGGAGAATTGATTCCGGTGCAAAAATAATAAATCAACGTGAATTTTTTACCTTTTAATTAATTTTGAAAACTAAATATATACTAATTTTATATTAGAAAATCAATTCTGACCAATTTTACATCACTTTGATATAGAACCAAACACACATTTAGTCTATCACTTTCAACTTAAAATTTGAAGATAATGATCTTACAAGTCTTTTTCTTAGTATTCCATTTTTTTCATTTTTATTTAATTTAATATTTATATTTGTACTAAATTTTCAACAATTGTGTTCTTTACATTACATTGATCATTGTTGAAGTATCATTTGATGAGCACTTATAATTTTCCAAGGTTTTCATTTTCAATTTGGTTCCTACTAAGTACAAACCTAGTGAGAGCTAAGAGTTAGAGATCCCTTTTCCAAGTTGCATGAAAATGCACAAACCCAGCAAAAGAGACTTCAAGTGGACACTTTTCTTACACCTAAACACCTTTTCTCATTCATTTTGGCCTTTTATGTTTCTCCATCCTCTCTTCACCCTTTCCCCCAATTCCACTTTCCATTTCTCTCTCTTCCAACACTGTCAATTCATTACACAGGTTTATAAACTCTGATTATAAACATATCTGCTTTACATAATCAAAACCATTCTAAATGCATCTTTTGCATCATTATAAAAGCCATTTACATTATTAGTACACTTTAATGATATTGTATTCATCACTTCAGAGAACTAACACAAAATGAGTCATTACAGTACATGGAGTTTCCTTTTACCAAAAAGCCTCCAAACTGTGACATATACTCAGTGGTTGAAGGAGTTTGAATTCAATGATAGTTCCAAAGTTCTTAAACATCTTATAACTTATATTAATTTAACACTATTCTCATTTTTACCTAAGAAAAAAAGGTACATATAAGTTGTCACAGTTTTGATATAGAAGAAGTACTTGTATACTAAAAGTATTGAAAATCTTTTCCATACACACCCCATAGAGAACAGTTTTTGTTGTCTGCCTTTAAATAGAGCAAGTTTCTCCAAGCCCGCCAAGTTAGAATCAGATATTGCTCTTTCTTTTCTTCTCTTTTCTCTCTCTTTCTTCTTCTTCTTCTTCTTGTGTGATCAATGCCACAATGTTGCTGAAACATTCTCACCCTTTTGCCTCCACTTGCCATGGAAAGTCACACTCATAAGAGGGGTGAAGATATGGGTGTTGGTGGTGTTATGAGTTGTAAAAGGTTGCTTCTTGGAGCATTGCTATCTTTAGGAGTCATCTGGTTTATGTTTCTTGCTATCTCAGTGAACCGACAAACCAAAAGAACAGTGATTGCTCCAATGAATGTTGTCTCCAAGCATTTGAAGTTGGTCAGCATGCAGAGGCATGTCTTGCATTCATCAAATTCTAGACTCTTCATAGTGAGCAAAAGAAGAGTGCCAAATGGACCTGATCCAATACACAACAGGTACAACATTTGTGTTTTTTCTGAAATGCTTTACGATGATGCTTTTGTTCATGTAATTTGTTGCATGGTTTAAACAATGAAAAGAAACAATTTTTCTCAAGAACCTTCATTCATGCCCTCTGATTAGACTCAGCTAGTTGTTACTTTTCTGCATTCATCTTAGTTATTTGGTGTGAAACTGAAGCATGAAGTGCATATCTTCAAACACATGCTTGAAAAAACATGAAACAAAACAAAAACATGTTTTAGTTTTACTGATACATTGATTCATGTCAGATCATGAAAATGAAGGAAGAAGCAGCAGACATTGTTGGAGTTAATTCATGATCCATTTGATTTGATTCAATTCATTAGGACTTAGCTAAAGGGGGAGCTGAAGCATGATTTTTCACTCTTTATGAAAAGCTCCTTTAACTAACAATCTTTCTCTTATTTTCATGAGAAACCAAAAAAGACATCGGGTGAAGAACTGTGCCACTTTAGTTATTGGGGGAAAAAAGAATTGGGTGCCTCCTTTTCCTTTCTATGGAAAGCTTGATTAATTTATTGGAGGATCATGAACTACTTTTAACCTTATTTGCATAAAACAATCCAATTCATGTCTTATTTGAAATTGGAATTTTGCTTCCTATTGATGATGATGTTATTGTTAAATGTTTTGAGGACCCTTTATGATGATGATCATCACACTGTTGCACTATGCACTGCACAATTCTACCGTACCTTGGAATTTCATTTCATTTCATTTCATCTCTCATATTCTGAACTATTATTCAGGAGAGCAGTGAAAAGCAGAGAGCCACCTACACAAGCATGAGCATTGCATTGTGAAGTTCCAAAGCAAGTTTGAGGTCAAATCATAGAAGAAATTTTGCTATTCTCTTGTGGAAGAAGAATTCAGAGTGTGTTCTTATAAGATCATGTTATGATTACTTGTTACATAGTATGATTGCAAGTGCTTTTGAGGTTCTAAGTGTGATCCTTAATGTTTTCTATTTTTTTTTTCTTTCTTCTCTTTGAAATGTACCCTTTTGATGGTGTTGTAAATCAAGAACTTAGGAAATGAAGTAACCAAATTTTGGATGCAATCCAATTTTCTCATCATTCTTATCCTAAAAACTACACGTGAGAATTGAGAAAGACTACCCTTTTCAACACTATTTACTTTTTCCCCTTATTTATGGAAAGAAAAAAAAAACTTTTTCCTAGATTTATTTAGATTTTTGGATATGCTGTGGGAAAAAGAAAAAAGAAGAGAAAGCATTTGTAATTTTTGGATTATTTGGAGCAGTAGACAAGAAGAAAGGCCAAGTCTCCATGCATCATATTATTAGTTAGGTTTTAATTTTTTTAAGTAATCTTGGGGAATTCCTTTTATGGTGGCACCCTCTTTCAAGTGCCTTGTGTTCAACAAAGCACTTTCCCTAATTTAAAGTTCATACATATAAACAATTCCTTTTCATTTCCCTTTTTACCTTCATCAATGCATCAAAATAAACATGGCTTCTCTTTGCCCTGCCATGTGGACCATATAGTGATGCCACTTAGTTAATATTTAAGATCACACAAAATAAAACATATACATAGGGCTCTAAAATAGACCCTATAATAGCCTCAAGTATAGGAAGGTTCCTACTGCAATATTTGTCTAGTGCCTTCATAATATTTTCTTGGTTACACTAAACATCTTTCTGTCAAATCCTACACAAATGTTTTTTTTTAGTTTCATTTTTTCGAAGATCAGAAAGAGATTATATAAACGTGATCTGAACTAACTTTATATAAGGAATTGACGTCATTTTTCTATTGAAAATCGGTTTTTTTATCAGTGAATGTTAGTTGGTAATTTTGTTAGTGGAGAAGTTGAACTCAGAGTATCTCTCGATCTGTCTCTCTTTTATATACTTCAAATCAATCTTATATCTTTCAAATATTAGTGAAAGTTGAACCTACAACCTCTCGATTTTTTTTATCAGCGAATGTTAGTTGGTAATTCTGTTAGTAGAGAAGTTGAACTCAGAGTATCTCTCAATCTGTCTCTCTTTTATAAACTTTAAATCAATCTTATATCTTTCAAATGTTAGTGAAAGTTGAACTTACACCCTCTCTCACTTTTTCAACCGATTTTTACTACTAGACTAACTTAATAACTTTAAAATATTAGGTTTATAGACCTTCGTATTCAACTTTATCATTTTTACCTGGTGTGGAACTCATACTGATACTTGTTCTGAGCTATTTTTCATTAACATTAATGTGATGGATTATAGATGAATGGAATTTCAGAGATTTTTGCAAATTGAGGTATGACACTAAAGGCAAATAAATAAGCAAAGGAGCAATCCCTGGGTGGTGCTTTTTCTTTTTATGTTTGCTTTTTCATTGTGGTGTGATTTTCTATAGATTCGAGAAGGATGTGACTTGGTCGAAAGTAAGTGAGATTGAAATTATGAATCTGTTTGATTTTTGTTCCTCCATTGCATGGGAGACAGATTCTCACCCCTGCCAGTGTTTGTTTCTCTTTCGCAGATGAGTCTGCTCAATTGGATCACAATCTCTCTTTCTTTACCATTTATCAAACACCTTCTGGATCTCTAAGGGGGTCCCATTTCTCCTTTGTTTCAATTTTACTTACTATTTTTAGTATTTTATTATGGAAAATTATTTTTTTACTATTAAATTTTGACAATTTTTTCTTACAATCTTAGGTATCATCTTTTAAGTGATTTTTTCATTTTTTCTTTTATCTCATTCTTAATATTTCAAAACCACTTAAAAGATGACTCATGTTGTAAGAGAAAGTTGTCAAAATTTAGTAGTCTAAATATCATTCTCCTTTTAGGTGTCATCTTCTAGGTGGTTTTCCATTTTCTTTTTCTCATTTTTAATATTTCAAAATCACTTAAAAAATGACACCTCATGTTATAAGAGAAAATTGTCAAAATTTAGTAGTCAAAATATCATTCTCTTTTTATTATTTCACTTCCACAGGAAATACAAAATAAATAAAGTATGTCTGATAGAAAATAATTGGAAATCCTACATACATAATCGAATTATAAGATACCAGCACAAGCTTCACACACATGTGTCTCTGATTTTTTAACTTTCAAGAGAAAAATAAATTGAAAGTAATAATATAAAGTGTCTGAATATTAGAAAAGAAACTACAAATATAACTAAAAAAAGTTAAATACGTGACAATCTTAGAAAAAAAAATTAATATAGTTGTTATTATTGAAAGTTAGTTAATTTAAAAAGTAAAATTGAAATCATGAAACATGTACTATAAAAGAAAAGAATCTTCTTTTTATACATACATATATATATATATATATATATATATATATAGATAAATATATGTAAATGTCACGTCTGAGACAACTATTAGTTTTGGTAAAATTAATTTAAGTTAAAATTCTACTATTTTAATAAAAATAAAAAACAAGTTATATTAATAAAGATTATTTTTTTTCTTATTATTAAAATTTTTTTCTTTCTTAAACGAAATTATATATTATATCATTTCATGTGAAGTTATTTTGTTTTATTTTTAAACTAAATTATATACTATTTTGTTCCTACACTTTATAAAAATAATGTAAAACATTATTTACAACAAACAAACGGTAATTGAAGTACCGTGAACTATAATATTGTAAAATGTGTTGAAAATAATATTTTATATAACCTCTTATAAAATATAAAATATAAGGAGAAAATAGATACATAATTTAATTTAAAGACCAATAAGAAAATAGTTTGAAAAAAAAAACATATTTAATATTAAAGTAATAAGAAGAATCTTTGATTAAAAAAATGAGGACCTTCAATTGTTTATTTATTTGAATTGAAATTTTCATATTCCTCCCCTCATAATACGCCACACAGGGTTCAAAGTCATTGATATAATCATTTTGTTCAAGAACATTGCTTTGCTTGATTGGAATGATCCACATAAGTTGCCATCATCCTTTACTTTTCTAAACTATGAACATTGACCCAATAATTTTCATTTTATTATTTGGAGAATTTAGACAAAGGAAATTCCTCCACACCAAGTTAGATTGCATAAATTATTTTATATATTTTATCTAAAAACCTTTCAATTTATTTATTTATGAGAAACTCATATCTTAATATAAAACTGATTGATGACTTTTTTTTATCTTATTTTAATAAATTACTCGGTCAAAAGTCTTCAAACGACAACTGTTTTAATAAAGTATAAATTCAGCTGAGACATAAACATGATTTGAATCAACGACACATGTTGACCTTTCAAAGTTTCGTATAAATTTAAATAAAAAATCCAATTCATCACGCATTCCAATACAAGCTAATAATAAATAATAAATAATAAATAATCTTAATCCTTACAAAATTTTCATCTAATCTTCTTATTTACTAGAGAATTTATAAAAACTATCATTAACATAATTTTTTTTTTCTCAATGGTTCAAGGAACTAAATCTTCCACAATGACATTATCACTACATGAGATCTCAACCTTATGAGATCATGCAACTTAATGCATTATAGAATAAATGAAGAGTTTAATTAAGGGTTTATTCATCATCATTATTATGAAATTTGAGTTTTGAGTCTGAGTTTTATAATATTGTCTTCTACCGAACATTAAAAATACATTGATATTAGTACTGTAAAAATCTTTATAGCATATTTTGAAACATAATAATCATTGTTCATTGTTCATCAGTGTATTTTTTAAAGCATAACAGAGGAATCACACACAAAGACTCAGCAGAGAATCCAATTTGATAATTCACTACAAATAATAAATCATTCTAAGATCCATGTAACAACAAACATGAAGTGTTGAAATGGCCACCTAGGAGTATTTTTACTCAAACAGAAATCAAATGCTTCAAACTTTCCAATCAATTAGATGTAGATGATGAACATAACATCATGAGATGTCTTTACAGAGGACAAGTAGATGATGATGATGATGTCCAATGTTTTTGGTCTTGAGGACATGTTTATATATATTTTTGAGGATTAAAATCCGAGGTATATATTCCAAACATCTTGGACGGACATCATCAGAGAGATTGCATTTGGATACAACAAACAGTGAAACAAATAGATCTCATAAAATCTAACCTATCAGAAAATTTATTATATCATACAATACAACTAACTATACCTGATTGATTAGGGTCTGACCTCACCCATGGAGGAAATGCTCAAACAAACCATAAAACATTAGCACCATCCGAGAACAATCTCCACTCTGATTCACATAGCAGTTCAATGACGACAACAATCTCATCATCATCATCAACAACCACTACGCTGCCTCGTTTTCTGGCTTACCAAAGATCAAGGGAAAATCATCATCATGTTCAAAGAAACTCTGATCTTTGGATAACCCCTTTAGGGAATGATAAACCTGGTACATAGACCACCTATCTTTGGGGCGAGAAACCACACAATTCAAAGCAATTTTCAGAAACTGCAGAATCTCCTCATCATGTCCCCTTCCACATATGGCTTTATCAATGCAATCCTTAATCCTTCCCAAACCAGAATGCATGTTCACCCAATCCACCAAGCTACCCTTGAACTCTTCATCCCCATTGCTAACATCAAGAGGTTTTTGCCCTGTCACCAACTCCAAAAGCAAAACACCAAAACCATACACATCCCCTTTCAATGAAGCAACCAAAGTACTAGGATATTCCGGAGCTATGTAACCAATCTCCCCCAAATCTCCATTCACAAAACTACCATTTGAGTCTGAAGCCATGAGCCTTGCAAGACCAAAGTCCATCAAACGGGCATCAAACTCTTCATCAACAAGAATCACATTGGAGCAGATGTTCTGCTGTATGATGGGAGGGTGGCAACCATGGTGCAGCCATGCAAGCCCTCTTGCAGCTCCTAACCCAATCCTGAACCTCATCAACCAATCTAGCACCCCACCATTCTTGTGCAACAAGGAATACAAAGTTCCATTAGACATGTGCTTGTAAACCAGCAACTTTTCCTCCTCCACCACACAGTACCCTAACAGAGGAGCCAAATTTGGGTGCCTAACCTGCCCCAACCGGTTCATCTCCATCCCAAACTGCTTCTCCCCAATCCTACAAGCACTCAACCGCTTCACTGCAAGCGTGGAACCATCTGGGAGATCAGCCTTGTACGTTGTCCCTGTTCTTGTCGCAAAAAGAACATTCTCCCCACTGAAATTATGGGTAGCAGCCATCAAATCCCCCAATTTCACCTTCACAATAGGCTTCTGAAAGAGACTGACTTGCACAAGCTTATACCCTCTTAGCCTCAGAGCCCAATCACCAGCAGCACCCACACTAGAACCAACCCCATAACCCTTCTTCTTCTTCTTCCCACCCAAATGATACCACCACCAGAGACCAAAAGCCAGCAACAATGATGCAGCAGCACCAAACACCCCTGCAGCAATGATAATAGCAAGGTTCTTCTTACTCATCCCACCACACTTGGATCCGAGAGGACCCCCACATAACCCACTGTTCCCCTCAAAACCCTCCCTTTCAAACCCATGAAAAAACTCTGGGATTGTCCCACTGAGCCTGTTATTGGCCACAGAAAACTTCTTGAGCCTACTCAAACTCCCCAGCTCAAAGGGGATTGACCCAGAGAGCTGGTTATCCGACAACATCAACTCATTCAAATATGAACAATTCACAAGTGTGGGAGGAATAGGCCCCGAGAGTTGATTACCAGACAAATCTAGAGAAACCAGAAACGGCATCCACTTGCAGATCTCGTGCGGGATCTCGGAGGAGAAAGAATTTGAAGCAAGATTCAACCTTTGAAGGCTCTTCCCACAGTACTTCAAAGCCTCGGGGATCCGACCCGAAAGTTTGAAATCTTGGAAGTCCAAACTCAAGACCCGGTTCTCCCTTTGGTTCCAGCATGTCACACCCACGAAGTCGCAGATGAAACCCACGGTGGTGTTCTCGAACCGCCACAGGGCGAGGTGACCCTGCGGATCCGAAAGAGCTTCTTTGATGCCACTGAGACATTTAACATCGTCCTCGACCTGCGACGAAGCGAGAAGCGCGTGAAACCCCAACAGGGTTAGCAGAAAGAAGGAAGAGGAAAACGTGTTGCTGCGATCCATGGAGGGGAAAGGAGGTTGTGGGGTGAGGGAAAGGTTTGATTTTTATGGTGGGGTTTTGGTCTAACACTGTTGGAATGGTGCCATTGACTTGTGGGGTGTGAGAAAATGCAGAGATAAAAAGTGCAGAGAGATAAATGAGTGGAAGATGGTTAAAAAAAAGAAATTTTTGGTGTTGTTTTGGAGCTGTGTATGCATATACAGTGAGATTTGGTGATTGAAAAGAGCTTCTTTGACTGAAGATCCTGATTGGGAGAGGTTGTTTGACTGTGGTTTTCATCCATTATCAATGAATGCCAATGGTTTAGTTTGGTTTATAGATAAATTTATTAACAAAAATCTTACTTAATTAAATCCTCTCTAAATCACTACAATTTATTATAAATAACTAATTTTAAGTGCACCTTCTTCTTGTTTTAACTGATTTTCTCATTTATTTGTCTTTTTTCAAAGGCAAATAAAACAAGTTGCCAACCTCACTACATACATTTTTTAAGGTAATTTTGTTTTAGGTATTAAATGTGAACATATGTTAATAAGAAGGTAACGAGGATTTAACGTTAAAGTTACTTAATGTAGTGTCTTGTGCTAGATTTGTTTTTAATGTGATTTAATATTATTTTCTTACTTCTTTAGTTTTTCATCTAATAATCAATAATATATCTTGTTGCATAACTTCATTTTATAGTGCAATGGTTCTTTTTAAGACATGTTACATATGAAATATGTCTTGTGTTAGATTTATGTTCAACATGGATTAAGATGGTAAATGATATATTATCTCTTATTGAGTTTTCATCAAATCAAAATTTCGTAAGATCTTAATATTTGTTTGTCTTTTAGCTCCATATTTTTAGATTATCTCATGTTAAATTTACGTTTTTAGAAAATGTGATATAAATTATATATTAATGTGTAATTTTATTTGTAATTAGATAGTTTTATATAATTATTTAAACATAATTTCATGAGGTATGATAAGTTTGTAAAATTCTTACGAATTATCTTAAAATTATATTAACCATAATTTTGATGAAATATTAAAAATAACAGTTTGTATACTGTTCATAATCATTAAACTCGTAATATTATTTAAGTTAGACTTATCAATAATAGAGTGGACTAGTTTGCTTTAAACGCCTAACATTTATTTATCATTACAATTTAAGATCTACCTTATTTGCATTGTTGTATTTTATAATTTTTGTTTTCCATTTTATGGTACAAGTGATAATCTATATATTTTTAATTTATATTGCATTCACTAAATTTATTTTATTAAGTTGTTAAATAATTTTTTTTATTTTCTTAACTTATTTTAATATTCAGATGTATTTTTAAAAATCGCACATGAAGAAATTTTAGTCGAACATTAAATAGACCTAACCTAGGCGAACTCAAAAGTGTGTTGGCTTACAATGAATCAATAAATTGGACAGACTCAATTTAATAGCAACTGGTCCAGACCTTTATGAATGTGAATGTGAGGAAAAAAAGTACGTGATTTATTATTTATATTTACATAAATAAATTATTAAAATATAATTACTAGAACGAACAAAAAACTTTGAAGAGAAAATGTTCATAGTGAATTTGGTGTCATCCTTTTTTATTGCAAAGTTATTAAATTTTGGACTTAGGGAGGAAAATCTCAAAGTAAGCAATTTTTCTATTAGAAATAAGGGTGGTAATATGGGTCGGACTTTAAAAAAAAAAAAAATGATAAGATTTCGATGTTTAACAAATTTATAAATTTTAACACAAATTTAGAAATTTTAATAAATTCATAAAATTAAGTAAATATTTTGAAGAATTTTGTGATAAATTAATAATTCAACATTTTTATCATATTCATATTCGTACTTTGATATACACGATGTATTATTCAAACTTGAGCACATTCAAAAATACATAACACTTGTCTTTTTTACTTTTCACTCATACGAAAATTTGGAACATAGAAGTTGAGAAAGAAATTAACCAATATACATAAATACAATTTTTTATTTTATTTTTTTATACGAGTCGCGATTGGCTCACGTGGATTACGAGTTATGCAAGTTGGATTTTGTAGGCCAACGGACTCAATATCTCGACTCACCCATATTTTTTTGGCAGGTCTACAGACCGGTCTACCGAACCAAATTCACATTATCACTCCTAATTAGAAAAAATACTAAAGAAATTGGACTTATATAGTTTGTAATTTTTTTATAATAATTAAAAAAAATGCATACATCTCGGTTATATTTTTATAGTTTAAATATTTACCTAAATAGACTTGGTTGTAACTGTTGTAATATGATTATAGTAATCATATATATAGTTTATAAGACTATAAATATTTGAGAAATTTTGTCTATATTTAAGAAATTATACTCAAGTGGGATTTGAATAATCTCATGTAATTATGTAATTATATAGTTATAAATATTCAAATATGTCATAGATTATGATTGTAAGTTCCTAATTGATTGTAATCTCCTTCTATAGTGATTCTAAACCGTTAAAAAATACTATAAAAATTATAAATATTGTGTGAAATGCATTCAAAAAGAATATATATATATATATATATA
>Ga0214542_1010394_pt1 | contig 13602 bp, 10 predicted proteins | sample CNSS1metaG_FD_160096 | JGI IMG/M metagenome (GOLD analysis project Ga0214542, IMG submission 160096) | Root nodule microbial communities from cowpea collected in UCLA plant growth center, Los Angeles, California, USA - CNSS1 | ecosystem: Host-associated > Plants > Roots > Nodule | place: USA...
AAAACTAGCACATAAAATATTAATATAATCAAATTTCATGTATGAAATTATTAAAATCAAATAATAATAATAATAATAATATGACAGAGAAAAATAAATCAAACAATTATCATTACACAAAAAAAAAATGAGATAAAGTTTGTGAATGAGAAAAAGATTAGAAAGAACCTCGGTTAAGGAATATAGAGCGTTGTTCTTAGGGAGAAAAAAAAATATGCCTTCACGCTCAGTTGGATAACCCTCGTGCTGATAACGTGTTATAAAATAAAGGTAATAAGAGAGACAAAGGAGAGGAAGAATAGAGAATTAGAGAGTAGGGAGCAACTTCTGTTTTTATGTGTGTATCATTACTGATAGGACGAGTCCTATTTATAGGTACAATATGGTAACCCAGAAAGGATATAAAATCAAATAGTAAATACAAAATATTACATCATAAAGAGTAATGAATAATATGATTATCAATCATATGAGTAATTGTATAAATCAATGGACGACCATTAATTCATAACAATATATATATTTTTAAATAAGTATCGATTTTTCATCAAATCAAGTTTGAATGGGAGTAGTGAGGAATTTGATTCGATTCATAGACTATAATGAGTTAACCGATGAAAGTTTGAATTGATGAAATTGTTGGCTTCTAAATGTTTTAAGACAATGAAAGTTTGATTTGTGTAGTGTACTTTTGAATCAAACCTCCAATTTTAAAGTCTCGGTCAACGTTTCATTACATGCGTTTTACTTGGATCGGCCGGTCCAAACAATTTTACTATCTATATTGAATATTCAATATACAAAGAAAAAAAAAATAAAGTGATGCTATAAAATGTAACTTTTAATTAAATATTTTTTTCTTATTTTAAAGTGTTTTTAATCCAAGAGAGAATAAAAATAATAAAAAAACAGATACCCAAATTATTTTAAATGAAAGAAAACAAATAAAAAATTATATTTATCTTTGTTTATACATTACAATTTTTTTTCTCGATTTGAAAAATTTTCGATATAAAACATAAATATAAGAAAATCTAATTGTTTAAACCAACCATTAAACACATTATATCTCATTGAACTAGGTTTCAGATATCTGTGTACAAAAAAGAACACAGATGAACACATTATGTCAATCCAAAAGAATAAAACACCATCTATATGAATAAATTATGATCAGCTCAAAATCTAAATATATATTTTCACAATTTTTACCTGAAAATTTTAGTTAAAGTGTAGATATTTGAGTCAGTTACAAGGTAAAAAAAGAAAAGTTTGCGAGATAAACCATGAAACATATATAAAAGAAACTTTCTGAGTTATCCAGAACGCCATTAATGGCATTAAATTACAGAGAAGCTTATTCTCCTTGGCATTGAGATGCAAGATGAGTGATGACCCACCAGAAAAAAAGAGTTGAAGTGGTCCAAGTTACGTGGCACTGTAGCCATGACCAATGAAGAAGATGAAAAGGCAATAAAAGAGTGAAGAATAGAAACAGTGACGGTGGTCAAGTATGAACGAATGAATGAATGTGTGTTGGTCGCTTTCATCATTCATGAAACACTGGCGTCTGCTTCCTTCCGTTTTTTCTAATCCATTCCTCGCCTTTCGTACTATCCCTGTCTCCGACCCACTTGCATGCTTCGTAACAACACCTATTGCTTCATTCTTTTCCTGTTTTTCCCAATACCAAACTCAATTTTTAACAAACATAACTCAAACCCAAGGGATATTCACTGACTTATGCGCAGTACCAACTTCTATTTTCAGTGCACATAACTCAATTTCATTTGTACTCTCAAACAGGGAAAACATGTTAATTAAAAGGACTCTCTCAAGTTGTTAAACACAGACAAAGTTGTCTAATGTTGGCATCAGAACATAAAAAGAAAACATGTTTTTTTTTTACAGATTTCTAAATAAGTTTCTTGACAATATTGGTCTGGTTTATATTTATATACACTTATATCTTAGTTTGGTAAATTTTCTTAGTTTTTAATGAATTGACAATGTTGTCATTTATATATGGCTGCAGTAGAACGATTATGCATGACCAGTGCATGTCAGCATTTAATCTAGAAGCAACTCACATAATGAGCATTAAAGTGAACATCACAACCACTCCCGACCCCACAAAAAATTGAAATTTTATATGTAGCCATTAGTCATACTGGTTACATATAATAGTCGCAACAACATTTAGCCAGCTAAGATATATATAACTTATATCTCATCCCAATTTTTTCTCCTCTAAAATATATAATTAAATATCATTTTACCCATTTCTTTCAATTAGTAAAGAAAATAGAAAAAAGTTTCTTGGTTGACACCATGCTAAAAAAAATAAAATAGAAAAAATGAAGTGTGTGTATTACTTAGAATTTCAGAATTAATACTCAATATAACAGTGGCATAATCAAAGTGCGCATGCACTCCTTTCTTGGTCCCTCATGTGATCTTATTCATGATTGAACATCAACTCTTGTTGTGTATAAAAAACTGAAAGAGAGTCTTACGAATATAGTGGATATATAGTGGACATGGAAAAAAAAGTTTTCACAATCATTTTCTTATTTCTTAGCCTAAACTCCCTACAACCTAGTTCCCCATCATGACCTATTTCAATAATACCTTCATCAACTATATATATAATCCATTTAACGTCCCTCGTAGTCTATGAATCCTACTACTCAAAAAATATATGCCATAAATTAATGAAAACCAACTTATAATATTCTCAAGCCGTACCCCCACATGCATGCATCTATTTTTTCAATTATTTATGCACACTAACGAAAAACGAAACCATTAATCAAAGTGTGGTGGTGTTTTGGAAAACACTAATGCTGAATACATATATTTTTTAAAAAAAATATATGAATTAATTAAAAGGTATTATTATTACTACTGGTGAAAGCAGAGGAAACTATAATATGAAGCTAAAATATATTTATAATTATGACCTAGTAAACAGTATTTACAAACACTTCCCAGCAAAGAATTGAATGAGTTTTTGAATTATCTATGCAAATTAATGTGTAAATATCAAACACCCTCCTACATAGAAGAAAAAAGAAAGAAAGTAGAAGGTTGTGGTATTATTACTCGGTTGCAAGAAGAAAGTGGAGCATGCTACCTTAGATGTAACCTGCCCCAAAATAAAGAGGAAAAGTGTTAAGTGGTGATATATATTAATTGTTAATGGAGAGGTTTTGCAGAAGTGGTGGGATAATAGAAAACAAAACATCCACCAATTGGACATTTTAAAAGTGAAAATGAAGAAGCAAACAAGATGAAGCACCTGAAAAGAGGGAAAAGAGAAACAATTATTCGTATTCTATGTTTCTTTAGTTTGTGTTAAGAATATTCTCTGATCACATAAAAATGGTGATCAAAGTTTGTGTGCTGAACTCATATCTACCAATTTATTTGTCTCTGTGAGTAGGTGGTAATTAACCGTATGATACAATTTGCACCGAAGAAGAAGAAGAAGGCGTATAGAAAAGTTAAATTGAAATGCAGAAGCAGAAGAGATATTTGTATTGTATGTGTGTGAAGTGTGAAGTGATGAAGTTGATTCGGTGCGTGCGTCCAAACAGAGGGTTTGTCCCAATTTCTACGTGACGCTGACCCTTTGAATGTGACATATTGAATCTACTCAAAGGATGGGATGGGATCCATATCACATGCCTCTACCAATACGCCATCCAAGACAGGACCCACACACACAGATGCTGGGGACCATGTTGTTTCCTTCTTCTGAGAAACATGTTCGGTTACAAAAGTAAAATGTAATTTTCATCCTTATTTGAAAAACCAAAAGTGTTTCATTTAATTACCCACAATACCATTTGTTCTTTTGCAAAAATGTTAAGCGGTGTGTGTCAGTGAGTTTGTGATGATTCGGGTGGGAGGGACCACGGGTGAATATTTGGACACTGTGAAGCGGTCCCTTCACCGTACACGTGTATGATGAGTGGGAGTGTACTTGGCTTATCCTACGCACGATCACGAAAGTTAGCACCGCGGCATGTGCGTGTCTGCACCGTATATCAGAGGAAAGCCAGCGGGGTTTCCGAGTGAGCACACGTCATGGAAGAGCCAACCACAATAAAATTGTTTTTTTGTTTTTTTCTATTTCTCCTTTTCAGAAAAAAGAAGATCAAACAAGAAAAGCAAGATCAAATGCTTTTGCACAAAACAGATCCACAACCTCCCTCATCACCTGCGAATTTTAATTCGATGTTAGGTTATTTGTGTTCATCCTTTGTCATGCTTTCTGTTGTCTAAAAATTAAATCCACTTTTAATATTTATAGTTTCCTTAATCAGTTTAGACCAAAATTAAACAATTTTAATAGTTAATGTAATGTATGGGTCGCAAGATCGGTCATGTTTAATTCTACACTTGAAAAAATTAATATATAATAAAATGTGTTAGAAGTTTTATATGAAATAAAAATAAATAAAGTTATTAATATATATAAATAGAAGAAATTTATTTTGGAAAACTTCACAATGAATTATCAAAGTACAATCTTATTTTCAATCGTAATAAAAGCTGAGATATGCTATTAAATGCTTTTGTTGATATTTTAGATAAACAAATAACTGATATTAGTCATATCAACACTAAGTATCAAGGATTTTTAATTGTAATTGATGACATGCAAGAACCTCCATATAATTTTTAATACCTTCACATAACCATACATTATTTTATGAAAAAAAAAATCATATTTTTTTCCTAAACCTTTTTTATGAAAACATTTGTCCCAACAGCATCTTAGTATTTCAAGTATCTTTGTATAACTAACTATATTTAAATTATCCTGAATTTAGAGTTAAAATATTTACTTTAGTTAATGACGAGTGATGCAAGATTGAGATTTCATTGAAGTTGTTATTGTTTTTGTGATGTTGTTCTTTATTGTCTTATTCGGTGTTTTCGATCAAGTTTTCGAGGATGTTGGTCTTGAAATTTATATACGAAAGATACAATATATTTTGACATTTAAGTCGGTTATCATTTTAACTAAAATTATACGAATTACTAATAAAAGGATTTCAACTACCTTGAAATCTTTATTTATAAGGTCTTTAATAGTTCTATCTTTTGATGAATCTAATTGTGATCCAATCTAATCACTCGATAATCCTTATTATAAAAATAAATCGATTATTTTTTCTTTTAATAGGCATAAATCAAAATTATTACTTTAATCATTTAATCATTGATAGACTAATTTTTATATCATCCACATTTTCGGAATTTAGATGTTTCTAAGCTGTTTTTTAATATTTTACACATATAAATCAATATGCAAAAAATATCTTTTTTTTTTTAATTTCAATATATTAGAAAATAAAAACAAATAGTCTTTAATATGAAACCAAATTTACAAAAATAACTAAAATTTATTTGTCATTCTAACTCAACTGCTATTCATTTTTTGTTTTTAGAGTCGTTATCACGACTTTAATAAATAAAATTTTATTTAAATTGATGCGCCGCTCAAATAGGTTTTGGATCTGATACTGAATTTTTTAGACAAAATCACCATTATTCCAAATAGATGAGTACACACTAAAAATAGGAAAATCACGGATAGAGATTCTTGGTTCCTTAATTATTAAACTTATTGTTAATGTTTACTATAGTTGAAATAATATGTAGTATAAGGTTGTAAATAAATAAAATAAAAAAAAAAGCTCTAATGTAATAAGATGTAGGTTACGAAACACTAGAAAGCTGCGGCTCCCGTGAGACACGATTATTCGGGATCCAATCATCTGGCACTTCTTTTAAGGCACCTTCTCTTTAATCATCTTTTGTCTTTTCGTTTTACCGTTGGATTTGGTGAAGGATCTTATAATCGATGTACGTGAACAAATCAACAAATCAGAGCATGTTTTTCATTTTTCATTTTTAACCAACCTTTCAGTAATAATAATTATTAATTACTGCAATTTTTTTAATTTTTCCCTAGATTTTGTGAGGTAGTGACACTTCTTTTTCACACGAAACAAAATGAGATTATTTGGGGAAGAGTGAAAAATGAAAGGTGAAAATCACGAGGCATTCCAAAAGAACGAACAAATATGTTCAAGAGTTAAGTAAGAAGATAATAAATATTATGTAAGGAGTTAATTTTTGTGTTTTATTTAATTTAGTCTCATCAACATTTTTTCATCCAACAAATAATAACATCGTTAAAAACTATTAATTATTTTAACTTACGTATAATAATATCATTTATAAAAAGTAATGACATTAATTAACTGATAAAGTGATATATAACAGTATTTTAAAGTTGAAAAATTAATAAAATTACTAAATTAGACCAAATAAACGAGTAATGAAAAAAAAACAGTTAACCATTATGTAGTATATAGCATAGTAGCAAGTCATAGTAAAGATATATTGATAATTGAATATATAATTACATCAAATTACTATTTACAGAAATAAATTGTTATAAATTTCAACTTTCTCTCTATATTTTTCTTGTATTTCATTTTAATCAAATTCTTTTCTATTTTTTTCACTTATCAACTTTTTATCCTTCTATTTCTTTTGTTTCGGTTTAAAGAAAATAAACAAAAAATAAAATTAAAAAAAGTTTAACATACATTTTTTATTCTCAAACTATTATAAGAATGTATGTTTTATCTATAAAACATATTTTCAAAATATCAATAAACAATATTATAAGTAAACTGTAATATAAACTTGAAGAATATTTGTTGAAAATAATGTTTTATATAATTTTCATAAAATTTAAGAATGAAATAATTTAGTTTAAAAAAATATAATGTTTTAATAATACTTTAAAAAGGGAAAAGTATTTAAAGTTGAATAAAATGTTTAAGTAATTGGTAGAGTAAAACAAATAAGTTTTTAAAATTATATAAGATAGTTGATTGAATGAAAAAAAAAAAAAGAGAATTGCAGAATTTCTATACTCCTTCTAAACCCTAAATTTTATACATTTAAAATCAATTTCTAAAATTAATTTATGTTATTTAAATAACCTCTCTCTCCTCTACTTTATTTACTTCTCTCTACCAAAGTGGGTAAAGCAGACAAAATTATGGGTGGAAACGCAGTAGTTGTTGTAAGAAAGAACAGACATTTGAGTTGCTGCTTTGTTAATAGGTTCAGGTGAGTCACGGACCAAATATACTTCCTCCTCGTACAAATAAAGACACGGTTTTACTAAGTACTTTAAGCCCCAACAATACAATAACCCTCTTCAAATAAATAAATACCCTTTCTTTTTCATCACGCTATATTTCCTCATTAATTATGTGTTTAATCAAAAAAGAACAACTAGGGCAACAAGACAAGAACTAAAGCAGAAAAAGAGACAATTATGTAACAATAAAGTAAAAAAAAAAATTAGCATTTTATCCTATTCAGGCATGATTATTAGAATTGCCCAAACCCACACTTCCTTCTTTTTTAACTCAATCTTCTCATTATGTATTTTTAATTTATTTTCAAAAATCAAAAACATGTTTATTGATCTATCTCATTGACTCGGATCTTTCATTACTAAAAGACTAAACGTGTTTTGAATTACTTAATCAAAATGAACTGGAGTTTTATCGTACAAATAAAAGATGGTAAACATTGGGGAAAAATAAAAAATAATCACATATACCTAATTTCACTAAAGTATTAACCAACTTTAATATATGTTTATAAAAAATACAATAAATTACACATGTCACAATTTTATTCAGTTTCTCTTCCAAGACACTCTCAATAGAAAAATATAACTTATAGGTTAACTTCTATTGAATTTAAAAGTTCCAATTTATAATATGAATACTATTACAACTAAAATATGTGAAACTTGTTTGGACTAATGAAGAAGACATATGAAGAATCTTTCTCATTAAACAATAGAATAGTCCTTAGATGATTCCACAATATGATATATGAATTTACTGTTTATAAAACTATAACAAATTTTTGTTATTAATTTATTGATAAACCAAATTTTTGAAAGATTTCACCAACAAAATTTAAAATTTTAATTATCGACAAATATTTATGATATGATATTGAAAAATTTATTAGTTTTTCTTTGTAATTTTTTTATTTTAATTAAATATAAAAAATAATGATTTATATAATAAAAGTATGTGAACAATATGATATGAATCATTATTTTTTATACTAAATCAAAAAATTAAAATACTAAAAAAGCAAAAATAAAACATTCAAGATCATATAATTATTCATCGATATCTTATTCAATTGTATATTATGTCAGTAATTTCCACCGATAACTTATTATTTCTATTATCGACGTATTTTTTCGTCAGTAAATTTGTCACTAACAATATTAAAAAAACTCATATTTTCTGTCAATTTTGTTTTGAAATTTTTTTCATAGGAAATACCTACAAATTTTGTTGTGAAAAAAACTTTGCAAGAAATTGCTACTAATTTTGTTGCAAAATATTTTATATAAAACACTTTTCGCAACAAGTTTTGTCAGAAATATTTGCAAATTTTATAATTTTGTAGGAAATAATTACCCATGAAGGAACTATTTGCCAATTAAAATTTTTAGAAAAAATGGCAGAAAAAAATCATTTCTTACAAATTTTTTTAACAAATTTGCAAGAGTTTCTAGTAGTATAAATTTAGTTTCAAGTTTTCTGTTAAGTTTGATGAGATTTTTTACATATTCAAGAGAGATGGAAGAAAAGAAGAAGATAATAATAATAAGAAGAAAATGAGGTGGAGGAGGAGAGATTGAAGTTGGTGGTCGTGGTGGTGGCAAAAGTACATCGACGACCACCAGAGTCAGCCGAAGAGAAGGGGTATAATGAAAATAAGCCGGAGAAGGTTGTGGTGAACATTGTGGCGACAATGGTTGAGGTTTGACAAATAAGAAAATGAAGAAGATTCAATCTCAATTATTATCGATAACCATAATTCGTTTCTAATTATTGTAATTAGTGACTGATGTTTACCTATAAATTTGTGGTTGTAAGTAATTGATAACAAATATTTTTAACAAATTATGTATGTTAAAAATACATAATTTTCTTGTAATAAAAGCCCTTCTACCGTCTACCAAATTGTCAAGTAACTTTTGTTTAAGATTTTTCTGAGTTATTTTAACAAAACGGATTGATGTAATAAACAAATCTAACGAACACGGTTATGTTTAGGGGGAAAAAGAACTGAAAATAGAATATGAATAAGATTTTATTTGTTTGGGGTGGACAGAAATGAGAATGAGAGAAAAAAAACTCTCTTTATCTTGTTCTATTTTTCTTAAATAAATTTTCCACAACCCTTAGTAATAAAGTATTTTATTTAAATAATAAAGATATAGTATTAAAATAGAATAATAATATCATAATTTTTATATGATTATTTTTCGAGAGTTGTAGTTATTTAATTTCTTTCATCATTCCGGCTTTTAACTATTTCCCTCACTCTAGCAAAAACGCCCTAGCTAACAATACTTGGAATGTATTTTGGAACACAAAATTGAAAATTCATAAACATAATCTACACTTGAGTAGTTTTTTGTTTCGGTTTCGTCTTTGGTGTAAAAGGTTCTGCACCGTTATTGTATACTTGAACTGAAAGTTTTTTACAGCATGGTTTAGTTTGGGGATCGAATTATTCATGTTACCTCCACACCATGCAGCAGCACCCATTCTCCGTTCTCTTTCTCAACAACTCCGTTCAACCACCCAACCCTTCTACTACTTCACCCAGATGTACAATATCAAACAAAATTTTTCATTCTCTTCCTCAGTTCCACCACTGCAACGTTGGAGCTTGTTCATCAGAAAAGAAATTGCAGGCCTCGTCGGCGCTGAAGAAGTTGTGCTCCTCCATCTTCACCACGTACTGCGCCTGATACGCTTTCTGAAACTGCAAACAGTTCATCGACGAAGATTCCGGTGACAGCAACAGATGTTCGGTTATGGGGCTGCAGTGGTTCTCTTCGTTCAAGATCGCGCTCGAATCGCTGTCGGAAGAACCGTCTTTGAAGTCCACCGGGAACAGCGAAGCGCCTACGAAACAACCGTTGTTGTTGTTGTTGGCGTTGAAACACTCGTACTTCAACTGATCCTCGGATTCCGAACTCGGCTCGCTCTTACTTTGTTCCATCGTTGTTTTGTCCTCCGAATCAGGCATCATTATCTCCTCCTTCACGGAAACCCCGCCGCTTCCAGTGTTCTCTTCTTCCAGCCTCGATTTCAGCTCCTTTATCTGCAAACACTCAAACAATAATATTCGATTAGTTTTTATTCAAGAAAAAAAAAAATAACACAACTTTCACATCAGCTAAAATTTAATTTACCACTGAATTTAAAACCAGATTTAAAGATAATTTCTCTAGACTCACTTAGATTAATTTTTACTCAAGGAAAGAAATTGACTTTCGTTTCTGATCTATTGATGGAAAAGTATATGCTTAAAAGAAACCACCGTGTTTGTCAACGAATGTTACCAGTGAGGATTTATAACAAAATTAACAGATAATGAAAATTCCACCAGAACCTTTGTGAGTAAATCTTACTAAATGGGTCAACCTTGTTAATGAGTGAAACTATTTTAAATCCCACTGCTTTGATTCTCTGGGACGAAAGATGGTAAAAAAGTAAAATTTAACATGCACTTTTGTTTTATCGTTGAAAAGTAATTACCATTAGCCAGAGTTGTTTTAGTTAAATCCAAAATAAAGTATTATTATTATTGTACCTGCTTCCGTAAAGCTTCGTTATCGTGATTGAGGGTGTCATAGTTAAGCTTGAGGGCATCAAAATTGGCTTTGAGAACACCGTAATCTCTCTCCAATTGTTTGGTTTTCCACCTTGCTCGACGGTTTTGGAACCAGACAGCTACTTGTCTAGGTTGCAACCCAAGTTCCTGGGCAAGTTTGACCTTCCTCTCAGGTTCAAGCTTGTTTTCAACCTCGAAGTTCTTCTCCAAAGCCTTCACTTGATCTATACTCAGACGCCGTTTTTTCTCAGATTGATGTCCCACTTCATCAACACACCCTTCCTCGTCAAGCCCCTCGAGCATCATCGATTGGAACTCCCTACCATACACGTGCTGCTGGCAGTTTCTCGTACCGTGTTCTTCTAAATCATTACAAATCACACATAAATATAATAATCATTAGTATATCTATACAAAAACCGACATCATTTAAACAAGGATCTTGGATCTGGGAACTAGGAACTAATTATTATCACCTGTTGTTGAGGGACAAATTGTGATGAGGGGAGTGGAAGGAGAATCTGAGCTGCTAAGTCTCTTCATGAGTATGGGAAGGAAAGATGGGATCTTATTAAAAGAAGAAAGTGTTTTTGATCCACTTTATTGATGGTGGTCAATGTCTTTAAGATCTCAAAACAAAGCTGAGAAGACAAGGTTTAATTTTCACTCAAAAGGAACCATGGAAAAAGCACTATCATGTATTAAACAGCACCAGTATTTACAATCTTGTAAGCAGCTATACAAGTACCACTTATCTCCACCAACACCCCTTTTTCCTTGCTTTCTCACCACCTCTTCAACCTCTTTACCCATCAAATGTTTCATACAGGAAAAGCAAAACCACACACAAAAACCAATTTTTTCTCAAAACGAAACAAAAACACACACAAACATGCTATAAAATTTTTCTGCGCTGTTTCATTTAGCATGGTTGAGTTACATAGAAAGTGAGAGAAAGAAAGGTTCGTTCATCAAGGACGAACAAAAACAAAGAAACAAAATAGAGTGATGAAGTGTGTGTGAGACTAGAATGGTGAAGTATTTTCACAACCCGGTAGAGTTTCCGAATTGCACTCGCTTTATATAAACCCAACCGGGGATAGAATCTGACTGGGGTTAGGTGGATTGCTACTGTGGTTAGCTTTCAAATGAAAATGAACCCAAATTCAATCCAAATGCAACTTTTCATCACCGGTTATAACCCGTTGCACTTCCGGTTTCTTTCGACCGTTTAGTGACAGTGATATTTCTTCGGCTTAGATCCTAACCACAACAATTAATTGATTAATAGCTAATTAGTTGTGCATGCGGCTCGGCTCGGCTCCATGCGTTTAGCCGACTCAAGATTTGGGTTCGTCAGCGTATCACGCTCCTGCAATGGAAGTTTTTTAAATTATTCTGAAGGTGATGATATTTAATCATGAAAAATTTATCATACAATATTTTGTATTTAACTGAAAAGTCATATATCACAAATCTGTCTGGTTGATAACGGCTTTGAAACCCTAAAAAAATCTAGTCTGAAATGTGTGTATTTCAATTGTAAAAGTTCCAATTTAATGAACTAAAATATGTATGAATTACTATAAACTAAATCATACTCAAGATCTACCCCTTATGAATTAAAAGAACAAGATGACTGTTATTCTATTTGATTTTAGTGTTAATTTTCATTTTAAAGTAAAAAACATTATTTAGTGTTAATCATACTCAAAAATTTGTTTTGTTCAAGTTTGTGCCTCAAAAACCCATATCATATAATGTGCTGCAATTTAATGTGTTACAAAGTGGTTTAATCTGAGTCTAGTAATAATTAGCAACCTTTTAGTGTCTGGATTTGAATTCAACTATGCATGGATTTGATGCAAAAGATACTATTATATATTTTATAGGTGTTTTGAATATTTGAAATATAGAATTTGATTGTTCAACTACTGATGTTCATATTAGAAGAAGTAGGAACCACTCATGTATATGTGAACATATATCTCATACTGAACATCAAACTGTTTATTTTCCAATTTGTGGCACTGCTTACTGATGCTTTAAATAATTAACATCACAGAGACCCATCCCTATTGTACAATTTAGCTTTCATAGGTATTCATGTCATATTTTTTAGACACAAGGGAGAAGTTTCTAGATATTGTTGAAAACAAAAATGATAACTTTTAGCATATATTAATGCCTTTTTTTTGTGATTTAATTTATTTTTTCATTTCAGTTTGTAGCAGAAGTTATCATTTCATGTAAGCTAAATTATATTTTTTTTGGTTGAAAATTCTATGTAAATTTGAAATAAAGTAGATTTATAATACAAATAAGTATAAATTTTATTTTACAAATCGATTGGATAAGATTTAATTTATTTTAAAATTTATTTTTTAATATGATATTAAGATTAGATTACATGAACATGACTTTTGCTTAGAAAACAAATACCATGTTAAATCTATGATATCAAAATGATATGAAATTCATTTTAGTAAAATTTATTAAGTTTATGATATCACTATTATTGGATCATTATTAGATTGATCATTAATTTTTAATTTTACATGTGATATATATATATATATATATATATATATATATGCATTGTCTTAAGAGGATGTTAGATATCTCAAATCAATTAAAAATAAAATACGAATTTATAATATATAAGTGGGTACAAATTTTATTTTATAAATATATTTAGTAATATTTACTTTGTATGAGTTTATTAGTATCATGTATTTTGAAATATTAATATTTTCCACTATTATATACATGTAAAAATTCATTTCAACCTTCTTTTAAACATGCAATACATAAGTTTTTTTTTTTAAAAAAAAA
>Ga0214542_1010395_pt1 | contig 13601 bp, 6 predicted proteins | sample CNSS1metaG_FD_160096 | JGI IMG/M metagenome (GOLD analysis project Ga0214542, IMG submission 160096) | Root nodule microbial communities from cowpea collected in UCLA plant growth center, Los Angeles, California, USA - CNSS1 | ecosystem: Host-associated > Plants > Roots > Nodule | place: USA...
GTGAGAACTCTTTAAGAACAATTTTTCCTTCCACTATCTTAATTGGTTTAAAAGGTCCATTCACCACAGCATCCCATACCCCTTTGTCCACTGATTCAAGAAAAATTTTCATTCTAATTTTCCAAAAAGGGTAGTTTTCACCAGCAAATAGAGGTGGCATGTTGATGGATGCCCCTTCAGCAAAGGTTTGAGATGTATTAGACATATCAGGATCTTTATAATCGATTATCGTGCGATTAACCAGCTTTGGTGCCAATTGTTAAAAAACAGATTTGTCTAATAGCTCAACCCAGAAAGGGATCTAAATTGATTAATGAGTCTTTCACTTGTTTAAGTTGAATCTTGAAAGAGTCTTTAAGTTTTATAACTCAATTAATCAATTTCGCAGTTCAGTGTTAATGGACTGTTTAAGGCAATTAAGAAAGATTGTAAGAGAAGAGAAAAACCAAGACACAACAGTTTATACTAGTTCGATTCAAAAAGAATCTATGTCCAGTCTTCTCCTAAGTAAACCCACTTAGGAGGATTCCACTAATACAATTAGGATCCAAGAATTACAAGAACACCTATATAATTCTAGAACCTAAAACCCAAGAACTTGATCTACCAATCAAGAACTCCCTCTAGGAGCAATGCATCCACGCAATTGCACCTAGACCTACACTTCACACAATGAAGCAACTGTAATCAGAAATACAATAAACAGAATTAAGAAACGAATACACCTATGTTGTGCAGATTTGACAATATGCTCCTTGATTCAAGTAAGACCCATCATGGTAGAATCAACTATCAATCTTCTTGGATCTGCACTTGAATGATCTTCTAGAATGCTCAATATCTTTGTGTCTCTCAAAAGGCTTTCTCTCATAAGGAATCTCTGTGATCTGTCAATTTTCTCCAGGCTTAAAACAGATTTTGAAAACAACTTTTATACAGATTTCTCTGTTGTCATTAATGGATTAGCAATTTACCTAATCGATTATCGTGAGTGTATTTTCACTGCCTTAGTGCAGTACTCACAACTAATCCATTAGTTAAACAACTAATCAATTTATATTGCACAAGCAAGAGTGTGATGGTTAATTACAACTTAATGCAGGCTTGATTTACATCTGATAATTTCATACAAACAGCCTAATGCACAGTCTAACTAAAACAGGACTAATTCTAAGCTGGTAATGCACATAAAGTGTAGCCTTGGACATCATCAAAACCATCTTCATATGAGTTGAAGTAGCTCCCCCTTTCAACAGAAAGATATTCACGGTCATTATCACTTCACAAAATTCGAACAGAAACAACAATCTGAGTTTTAATTTCATTATAAAAGGTTTGAAAAATATAAAATAAATCAGAACGATTTTTCATTAAAAATAATCAAGTACATATGGAATAATCATCAATAAAAGTAACAAAATATTGAAAACCTAAATTAGACTTAATACGACTCAGTCTCCAAATGTCAAATTGAACTAAGGCAAAAGGGGATGAAGCACGTTGTGAAACACTACTAGGAAAGGAACTACGATTATCTTTCCCTAATTGACACGACTCACACACCAAACTAGACAGCTTAGATAAGGTGGGAACAAGTTGTTCTAACGTGATCAAACTAGGATGACCTAGCTGAGCATGAACATGTGTGGAAGAGCGAAGATGATAAAGACCATGAGACTCACATTTGGTGCCAATCACTTGTCTCGAACTCTTGTCCTGTAAACAAATAGAAATTTTGGTAAAAGAAATAACACGATCAAGAGAACGAGTTAGATGACTAATGGATAATAAATTAAAAGAGGAGCTAGGGACATAAAAAACATTATCAATGGATAAAAAAGAAAAAAGATTAACCATACCAACACCATGAGCGAAAACCGTAAACACATTAGCCATTGTAACGGAAGGAAAATTATTCAGACAAGATAAAGAGGAAAACAAAGATTTATTACTAGTAATGTAATATGTGGCTCTTTAATCGAGAACCCAAGGATTAATAGAAGAAGATTAAGTTAAACCAAGGTTTACGATCGTCATACCATTTAAGAAATTCATTAATGATAGCAAATTTATCAACAAAAGGATTAGATGAAGGAGGATCCATAGTAGATGATTGTGAGGGAGGATCAGTCTGAGCAACAACAACAAATTGAGGAGGATAACCATGTAAAGCATAACACTTGTCAATTTTGTGGCCTAGCCTACCACAATGATCGCACTTGGGACGCCCTTTGCCTAACTTGTGAGAGCGATTGCGATCATCACGTTGAGATGCCAAAGTAGAGGGATCATCAAAAGAAATAGGTGGATCATTGATAGGTTTACATGGCACACGCAAGAGGGTGGAACAAGTAGAAGTAAAATTTTGTATAACTGGGGAACCCAATATCTGATCACGGACATGGGAATATTTATCAGCAAGTCTGTATAAAGTCAACCATGAAGAATTTTGACCGTTGCTCTAATTCTTGCGTAGGATTAGAGGTAGGAGGTAATAACTCATTAAATTCATGAAGAAGAGCATGCATCTTACCCATATAATCAACCATAGAGTCCTGATTTCGAGGGGCAACAACATTAAAAAGATTGTGACAAAAACCATAAAGGCGTTGAGTATCATTGGTGTATAATAATTTGACATGTTCCCATACTTCAAAAGATGTATCGTAGGCACGAAACATTGTTTTAAAGAAGATTAGATGTTATTCTTGTGAACCATGCATATATGGCATTTATAATAAGAAGTGGTATAAGTATATATAACAACAAAACATAAATATGATAAATAGAAGATATTGTTATAAACAATATCTACCAATATCAAACAATATCTATTTTTTTCTAGTAAACAATAAACATAATATTTTCCTAAATAACATAAAACTAAAGATAATGATTTTTTAATCTATTTTTAATCCACCACTTTAATCACTATTGGATCATCACATCACATCACTAAAAAATCAAGATAGATAATTGAAAGGTGATTGGAATGGTAGGTTAAAAATAGATAAAAAAATGGATCAAAATATCATTATTCATATATTATTAATACTTATTTAAATATATTAATACTTGTTGTATTGTAGCAAATTCACTATTTATATAAAGAAAATAAATAATAATAATAATAAGAGTTTTAAAAAAATAATTTTAAATCTAATCTAACATCACAGAAACGGTTTTCTAAAATAAATTCTTCATTCTATATTTGGCTAAAGTCTCACGCTTCTTCATATGTAAAATATATATATATATATATATATATATATATATATATATATATATATATATATATATATATATATATATTCTCATAACTTTTTGAACTGTTTTCTTAAAGATAAAATCACGATGAATAATATAGCTCGCAATTAAAAAAACTACTATCAACTTTGACGGAAGATTTTTAGAATCATAAAAGACTTTTGATTGATATATTTATAAAGTATTCATATACTTTTAAAATCTATATAACTATTCTAATAGTTTAAAGTATTAGTATTCATCAAACTATAATAGATAAATTTTACTTTTTAATGGTTTTTAGTGAATTCAATTAAATAAAAAGCTAATAAAATTATAATATAACTGTTCATAGTGTTTAAAATAGACGTTAAAAGAAACCTACCACTAAAAATAAAATAGAATAATATTTATAAAAAATATTATAAAGAATAGAAAATTATTTAAATGTAATTATTTGACTTATAAATTATTATTATATATATATATATATATATATATATATATATATATATATATATATATATATATATATATATATATTGTTTAATTTATTTGAGAGTTATGGGCGAAGGACCCTCCACATGCCTAAGAGTACTTTTCTTCTTCTTCATAATTATTGTTGTGTCCGATTGTTCACCTTTATATCAATTTTTTATTATCTTATTTTTCATTTCTTCTTTTCTTCTTTCACATTGAAAGCAACATGAGAAAGGAAACACAATAAAACAAATCAAAAATCAAAAATCATCCTAATCAACATTGGATAAAACATCTTTTCTAAAAAAAATTACCGAATAAATAAGAAAATAAAACAAATATATAAAAACTAGAGATAATATTCTATACAAGAATGACTCATATGAGGAGAAAGATTTGTCTTTTGAATTACTAATTAAAAATAAATAACAATCAATGCAAGAAAAACTTATTTATAATATGGAGTATGGAGGTAAGCTATTAGACTCATCCAAAAAATGTATAATTAGACTAATAGTCAATAATATCTAAATAAAATTTTTAATAATAGAAACAAATATTAAAGCTGAATACAAAATACATACAAAATCTAAATATATTGTATCACGTTAATTAAAATAGTAATATTAGATGGTATCATTTTTTCTAATTCTAATTTTATGCTTTGAGTAATAATTTAAGTAGATTAAAAATTTAGAAATATAAAAATATTATTAACATCAATGCAAAATTAAAAAAAAGAAAACTGAAAAATAATGCAAACGTATCTATGAAAACATAAAACATAGCATTCCTTTCTAATCAACAGAAATGAACAGATCAGATAATATATTTAGAAGAAAACACTAATTTTGGTTTCAAAATGGATCATAAACAAGTAATAGTATTTTAAACTATAAATGCTGATAAAAAAAAAATAGACTGTGAATAGTTAACTATACTAATCTCATTTGAAAAGGAAAGCTCTTTCTAACTCTCTACTTTTATATTAAAAACTAAATCTCAATATCTTATCTGAATAATAAATATCTGAGATTTTTATTAACTACAACTCCATTTATAATATATAAAATAAATAAATAATTATATTTCGTGAATAGTAATTTTTGTCATAAATTTTGTAAGCCCTATTTATTTTTAGCCTTATAAATGATTGTGCTTGGCCTTTTCATGGGCCCAAGGCTAGCCCAGCACGGGACCTCCAATACCCCCTTTCCAGTCCCTAACCATTCACTTTGTCCTTTTCCAGAAATCAGAAACCCTCCCTCAACTCCAACTTGACAGCTCTGCTAGGGCACAATGAACCTCCCACTTTCGAACTAGCTAAGTTCGTTCTGCCTCCAAGTAAGTTACTCTTCAAGTCTGTTGTATCCTTTCTTCCCCTTTTTAGTTGGGTGCTTTAGTTGCATTTAGGGTTTGTCCTCTTATACTCTTTTTGCCCTAGTATTCTTGTTTCATCTCACTACCATAATTCTTGGAGTTGTAATACTCCTTCGTTGCGGGTATGTTGCATTTTGGCATCTAAGCAAGGTAAGGGAAGCTAGTTTTTTTTTTGTTTTTATGTATGTTTGCTCAGTTTTGATCTGTTTTGCGCGTCTGGTGCTTGAATGATGATTATGACTGCATGAATCTAGTTTGGTGTGGGTGTGCTTGGCTGAAAATGGTGTTGCAGGTGCAAACAGGTGAGAAACCTGTTAATCTCGCCCAAGCGAGTGACCCTCGCCTAAGCGAGAGTAGCAAGAACTCACCCCTGGATTCCAGCTCGAGTTGTCGCCTAGGCGACTGATTTTATTTTTGAGCGAGGCACAATCTCGCTAAGGCGAGACGCTGTCGCATGAGCGAGAACTCGCTCGAATCCTTGCAGTACCCACTGTCGAGCTCTCGCCTGGGCGAGGAAGGCTCGCCTGAGCGAGGGAACTTCTCTCGCCTGAGCGAGGACCTCTAGCTTGGGCGAGACTCGGGTAGGAGGCACTGTATTGGTTGTGGCTTGTTCCAAGATTTGTTTTCTTTACTTTTCCTTGCCCAATATATGTGATCATGTTGAGGTGTATGCTTGGATAATGAGACTGAAATGAGTGTGTTGTTATGTAATAGGATTAGATATTGTTATGCAAATTTTAATGAATGAGATTCTTGTTAGATTGAGTATAAAATGGAAAAACATGATATGTTTGGTTGGTGGTGGATTGACATGAGAATTGAATGATTAAGATGGCATGTTGAATGTGTTGGTAAAAGAGTTTCATGGGAAACTCTTGGTGTTGTGTGTGGTTAGTGTATACCTTGATATAAGAGATGTCTAGATAAAGGAAGTATCTTGAACTCTAATAATTATTCACGCTTACATAGAGTAGAATAATATATGTGGTGAGAGTGGTAGGAGGTGTTAGTCTTGGGACATATTGGACCCAAGACGTTAGATGATTAACCTTGTGTGTGGTTGGGTGATAACCCCTTGCGTATAGACTCTGCAGAGTTTAAAAGCCAACACAGGCGCATACTTCCTTTAGAATTCTATATCAAGAGTATGATCCGAATATTGAGTCATAGTATCCTGCTTGGTTGCTATAACATGATTTATGACTACCTTGTTGCATGCTTGAGAACTGTTTTAAGTATCTGTTTGCTGTAATATGTTGAAATTTATTTTACACTAGCTTGCCATTTCATTTTTGTGTATGTTCTTGTCTCGCTTTTCCTTTTGCGATGATCACCTTATTGGTGGGAGCATATGGGGAAATGTTGAAGGTAGACTTGATGATGGCAGCGGTGCAGTTTAGGTGGCATGTTGTATGTGGCTCTTAAGAGTAGTTTTAAGGCACTAGTGCCTTTGTAATTCCTTGCTCTAGGAGCAACCTTTTGCAAACTATTAAACTTTTATATTATGTGTTGTTTATGATATTGTAGTATGCCTAAGTTTCCTATCAAAGTACATTCATAGATAAGTGTAATAGTGGATCCTCGTATGCATATTGTTCTTCTTATTGCTCCATGAATGCTATAACTATACGATGTTTTTATTTAGTAGATTTAATCTATTTAAATGGGATGTCACAAATTTAGTGTGGTCTTTTATGCTTTATATTTGTTTATTTTATTTTTTTAAATAAATAATTGATAAACTTTAGATCTCAAAATACAAAATAATGTCTAAAATCTTATTTTTAATATAGTAATATAATATATTCTAACAAAAATTATTAAATTTATTGTGTCATCTATTATTAAATTATTCATGAATATCTAATATTATATATGAGATATTCATGCCTCACCAAACAAAAATATATTAAGAATCTCACACAATTTAAAAATAGCACTAATTTATAAATAAGAACAAATCTTACCATATAAATTTTATAAAAATAAGATATACTAATTAAATTTATATTTTAACTAGGGATCTTTACTAACTTTTGAAATAGGTAATATTGCTTTATTTTTTGGAAAGACAAAACCATCCATGACTAAAGTGCATTGAATTTGTTATCATCTTCATGTACTGTAAAGATAATGAAAGGTATGAATGCAGCTTTGTTAGGTTGTGAGGACAAATCAGAAAAGTTGCTAAAATTTGTTCGACAAATTCAAGGAAAACGTGTACACCCAACATGCACAATTCAAGTTGTCATTCTGCTTTTGCCACAAAATTATTGTACTTATTTCAGCAAGCACATGTGTATTTATTTTTTCCGTAAAAAGATAAAAATATTATCACATAGATTAGATAGTTCAGTTTACAAAATATTTATAATGATAAAATAATAAAATAAAATATATCGATAAATGATAAAATTGTTCAAGAGCCAAACACAGTAAAAACAGTTGAATTAAAAAAAATTACGAAAACATAACAGATAAAAAATTAAAATAAAATATACCAAAAGGTAAAATTATATTCAAATTACATACATTAAAACACGGTCGCCAAAGTATATCTCCTCTATAATAACAAAAATAAATATTATAATTAAATTTTATATTTTTTTTATAGATATTTTTTATTATATATAGTTATTTTAATTTAAGACAATGATGAATCGGAAAAAAATTGTCAAATAAAAAAAAACGGTAAATTTTAAAAAAAGAATGCTTAAAAGATAAATTTGGTAAAATTGATTTAAAGAAGATGTTACTTAAATATATAATAAGAAAAAAATGTAGACCAAAAGGTAAGATCCTTATATAATGGTATAAATTATTTAAAGATATAAATAGAAAACAAAATTATTTTATTTCGAAATTTAAAAGATATAAGAAGTTGTATTTTTTATGAAAAAAAAAAGAAAAAAAAATCATTAGAATAGATGAAGTGTGACATCCCATTTAATAGTCTAACATCATCAAACAAAACATTTTATAGCTAATGATCATAAATCATAGAATATCGACATGTAAACACCATATTACAGTGATTCCAAGATATACTAAAATATAAATTTAATAAATTTATATGTGATAAAGCTAAAAATCTAGAGTTTTTCAAAAACATATCTATATACACAAGAATTCTAGATGCTAACTAGACAATTGCATCCTCCTCTCCTTGAACCAATCTAGCTACAGCTTCCTTGTTTGCTCACACCAATCAGGTGATCATTGCAAAAGAGAAAAGAAAACCCAAAAAGACAAACAAGATACAGAGAAGAGGGTAAGCTAATGTATAAAAAGATTAAATCATTCAAGAATACAATTACTTAAGTCATACATAATCAATCATCCTATTTCATACAAAGACCTATACTTATAACTCAATTATCCAGATACATGCATTGATATTGGACCTTGGTAAGTTGTGCACTTGTAGTGGCATCTAGTGCTCTACAGAGCGATAGACAAAGATTTATACTTTACCACACACAAGGTTAGTCTGTTAACTCCTTTGGTCAAGGTAAAACCCCTAAACTAGGACCTCCTACTCCTCTCACCACATATATCATTCTTCTCTATTTGAGAATTGAATGGTTATTAGAGTATCAAGATAACTTCTAACTTAATCCCTACATTAATGCATATACTACGACAATTCACCATAATTATCCTTGAATTAGTATCAACAAATCTCAATTAAACCTCAAGTACAATTGATCATCTAACAAGTACTTGTTGGTTAAAGAAGAAAGCTTTGAGATTTTGAATGATGACCAAGCAAATTTGAAGATAAATTGAAGACAAGCTTTTAATGTTTAAAGTCATCTTATATAATAAGTTAATTGTTGTTGTAAAGTAGTTTAAATTAACTAAGAATCTTCATCTCTCTAGGTTCCCTCATTTTTGTAAAATCCACAGTGTAAGGATAATCGATTATCTTAAGTTGACTGCAATTTTTCAAAAACACACTGGAATAATCGATTATCTCCCTAGATAATCGATTATTTGCTGGAACTTTTGTTTTTAGAAAACCCATTGGAATAATCGATTATCATAAGTGATAATCGAATATCCTTGGTAGTTTGAACATGTTTGTTCAGTTTTTAACCTAATTTTTAAAACCCTTATTTAAAGAATTGTAGTGCTACTTCGAACTTACCTTTTTTAGAGCTAGAGCCTTACCTTGTGTTTGGATGGAACATTTCAACAATGCTTAGAAATTGAAATGCTTTGTATTTGAATTGCTTGTAATTAAATTCCATTCATTTTTTAAATAACTTGTTTGGATAAGGAAATTAAAATACCTTACATTTCAATTTCTTGTTTGGAAAAAAAATTGAATTTATTGTGAGATAAAATTTAATTTTAACAATATTTATTTTACGCTTAATTATGTTTTGAATTCATGATAAATTTGGAAACATATTCGACAACCTAGATGGGTTGGGCAGACCCAACTACGCAACCAGATTGGTTAGACCCGACGACCCACCTGAGCTGGACCGACTGGGAAGCCTAGACAGACTGGGTGGCCCGATGATCTAGAGGCCTAACGGCCCATACTGCACAATTGTGTCGTCAAGTTCGTAAATATGGCCCGGTCCAACCCGTCTACGTCATTGGCCCAATCCTCCAAACGGGTTCGACGACCCGAACGGGCCCGACGATCAAGACGGACCTGACGACCTGGACGGGCTCGAAGAGCTGAACGAGCTCGAAAATCCGGATGGGTCCGAACACCCGGATAGGTTCGACAACCCGGACGTGGCTGTACCCCCAGACGGGCCCAAAGACCCGGACGAATTTGACGACTAGGATGGGCCCAAGGACCCGTACGGACCCGACGACTTGGACACGTCCAATGACTCGGACAGGCCCGATGACGTAGACGGGCCCTTTCAAACCTTCGGGTCCGTCTGGATCGTCGGGCCCGTCCGAATAGTCTGACCCGTACGAGTCGTCGGTCCCGTCTGGATCGTCGGGACCGTCCGGGTCATCGGGCCTGTCCGGGTCATCGTTCCCGTCCGGGTCGTCGGTCTCATTCGAGTCGTCGGACCCGTCTTGGTCCTCGGGCCCGTCCTAGTCGTCGGACTCGTCCGGGTCTTCGGGATCTTTTAGGTGTATGGGCCCAATGATTTGGAAGGGCCTGTCCAAGTCATCAAGCTCGTCCAGGTTGTTTGGCTTGTCTAGGTCGTCAAGCCTGTCCGGGTCATCGGGCCTGTGTGGATCGTCGGGCCCGTTTGGTTTGACAGACTTGTTTGGGTCATCGGGCCCGTTTAGGTCGTCGGGCTCGTTCGGGTTGTTTGGCTAGTTTAGGTCGTCAGGCCCGTTCGGGTCATCAGGCACATCTGGGTCGTCGGGCCTGTCCGGGTCATCGGGCCCGTCCGGGTTGTCAGGCACGTTCGGGTCGTCGGGCACGTCTGGGTCATCGGGCACGTCCGGGTCGTCGGGCCCGTCCGGATCGTCTAGAATGTGAGGTTGAAATTCCACCTATTTTGAGGGTATTTGAATTTCTACTAATTTAGCTAATTGAAATCCTTCAAAAAAATGCTTGCATTTGAAATGCTTTTTAATTTCTCTATCCAAACAAAGCATTTCATTACAAAAAAATCTAAATTCTTCAAAAAAATGAATTACTTCATTAAAATATTCTATCCAAACACACTCTTAATGTTGTGTGTGCAAAGTGTTCTTTGAGTATTCTTAAAAGAGCTTTAAAAAGCCTAGTGTGAGTGGAGTGATAACTTTTCCTAAGAGGATTTCTAAGAGATTGAATGTTGTTGTTGCTAGGAAAGCTAGGTCAAGCTCTCTGTGTGATTCAGATGAAGTTTACTTTTATCTCTTATGTCTTCAAGAGATATGTTTTCTTTTCCTTATTCTCTTTAATCTGATTGTAATATGATATTTATAGTGATTAAGTTAATCTCTTTGTTTAAAGAGATTAACAATTGGACGTATGATCTTTTTGATCTGAACCAGTATAAATACTTGTGTTGTATATTCTTCTCTATCTCTTTAATTAATCTACAGTTGCATTTAAAGGAACTAAAGGTTTAAATTAAATGGTAAATTTTTGGAAAATTTTTTAAAGTATTAATTTTATTAATAAACCAATTCACCCCCTCTTGGTTTTTTTCCAAACACAAATTATTTCGCTGCATGTTTTCAATATTACTTAGGTTCTGATCCACTCACTTAGTGAAACTATCTCCTCGCTAGGCGAAAAGTGCACAAATGTTCACTTGTCCAGCGACTAGATGACTTGCCCAACGAGTGTATCACTAGGACTCTAGGAGGAAAATCCTCTAAAATTCGCTCAAAGAGGGTGCTCTCTACCAACGACTACAAATTCAGTAAACTCTTTGACTTTGGATTCGTTGAGCGAGTAGGTACTTGACCAACGACTCCTAAGTCAGTGACCCCCTAACTTTAGGTTTGCTCAGCGAGTGAATTCTCGCTTAGCAACTCCCAAGTCATTAAGCCTTTAACTTTGGATTTGTTGAGTGAGTTATCCCTCGACCAACGAGTTGCATAATTATGTGGAACATGATTCTGCATAATTATGCATTCCCAATCAAGTCTAAACAACTCACGAACCTTCACAAATACCAAACACATACCAAACTTGAATGAATCACAAACATGAGTGCCAAAAACTCTCAAATACAAAACCAATTCAAATGTTATGCACAGGTAACAACCTCAAGTTTAAAACATCAATTTCACGCAACCATATATCATTCCATAGATCAAACACACCAACAATTCATAGTATCATCATATAATCTATCAATTCAATATTCCTATAACTTAAAAACACTTCAATTAACTTCACGTACTTGTAAGATGACTCGAACCACTCAAGGAGTGTCAAATCTCCCTTCTAGCTATCAGAACGGACTAGTCAACCTAAGAACATCATAACATGATCAAGGAACATCATTATAACCATTGATCAACAGAAAGTCACGAGGAAGACATATAAGTCACATGTGAGCCAATATCACTCACATGCATAGAGATTAACACCAAACCAAGGAAAAAGATAGAAATTTGACTAACTCAATTTGAGAAATTGATTGGACGGGAATGGAGAGCTCACCACAAGGTTCACTCTAGCGATTTCTGATCTTCAAAAAGATGAACACATGAATGAGAATTCTAGAGAGAAGAAAGAGAGCTATGAAAAAATGTTTTTAGAGAGATGAAGCGTTTATAAATAGTGGAACTCGTTTATAAATTTCTATTTATACTTTAGCTTTTTAATATTAAAATAATCGAATATCATTATTTTAAACACTCTATCAATCTTAAAATACCATTTTCTAAATTTTTACTTGAAGTAATTTTAGTAATGGAAAACATGATTGAGAAATACTTTATTGAGAAGTTACTAAACTCTATCTTAATTAATACATCATTGTGATTAACACTAAATGTGATGCATCTATGTATTATATAACTTTGTTTTTTTATTACTAATGAAAGAGGTCCATTGTTACAACCACTTACAGTCCTGCAACGTTGAGTGATTATCAGGAACAATAAACATATTACACAAGTGTTTGATTCATTGGGAAGGAGTACCATCCACATAAGCCACATTGGAAGATACAACAGTTATTCAAGAACGTTATCCCTATGTCAATTTTGACAACAATATTATCCTATTCAAGAACGTTATACAAAGCACATTTCCTTTTTCTATTTTTAAGCCTTATATTTTCTTAGCTTAAATAATTAAACAATTTCATGATATATTTGATAGTAATTCTATCATTGACCCACCACATAATTAATTTTAAATTATGTTAAAAAATTGGTTATGAAATTTTGTTTTTAAAAATGATAATAGTTGTTTTAAAATATTATTAGTAAGACATACCATCTAAACCAAAATCATGCAAAGTTTAAGACACTATTAATGATCCATAGATTGAACACACATCTATGAGTTCAACCACATCTCTATTAGCTAAACCACACCTTTATAGATCAACTTCTAACGCAAATTATTTAACCTAAAGTTCAACTTAATTAAGAAGTCATAAGTAACACTTTACACTAACAAAAAATCATATGCATCATAACAACCAATTATAATAACAATCAAAAGTTTTTCTATAAATAATTATTATATATTTTTTTTTACACTTGGTCAAGGTTGATACAATCCACACATTTCTTAATCTAAATTTCAAAGTGAAAACTCACATGCAAGAAGTTATACTTAAAATACATACGCCAACTTCAATTATAACTTAAATTTGATGTAAAAGAAGAAAATAAGATCGCCCCTTTGTCTAAATTTTCTTTTCAATATAAAGAAGTAAAACTTCACAGAGAAAACAAAATCACAAAATGTTCCTTAAAAAAAATCAAAAATCCTAAATCAAATCTTTTATCTTGTAAACATCAATAAACGGGCAAGTCTCATAAAGTTATTTCAATAAAATTAAAATTACACAAATATCTTAAAAATAATATAGCATTGTGAAAATCGT
>Ga0214542_1010396_pt1 | contig 13601 bp, 3 predicted proteins | sample CNSS1metaG_FD_160096 | JGI IMG/M metagenome (GOLD analysis project Ga0214542, IMG submission 160096) | Root nodule microbial communities from cowpea collected in UCLA plant growth center, Los Angeles, California, USA - CNSS1 | ecosystem: Host-associated > Plants > Roots > Nodule | place: USA...
TTTTGGATATTTTTGTATTGGTGAACTACCATTCGGATGAAACAAATGCAAACATTATGTCAACCCTTAGTGTGAGGTAATCCTTATTTAAGGTAATTTGAAAGAAATTTTTTGGAAGGCTCAAATTGGGTAGCAAAGGATAATTACTTTTGTTTTTTTTTTTTGGGATAAAGACTCATGGCCACACATAATTTCAAATCATGGTTGTTTTTTTCAACAAAAGCTTTAATTCAAAGGAAAATAATTTATTTCATCTTACAGGATGCCCCTTGTTTGGTTCTCTTTTTTCACTTTTTTTTTGTCTTATTTTTTGCCTAGACTGTCCTTCAAAGTTGTTAGTCTAGCGAACTTTTCTTCCCTTTGTATTTTTTTTTGTGTTTAGAGAATTTATGGTAATCCTTTTTAAGGTATGTGTTCCCTTTATAATGATCCTCTATGGAAATAAAAACAAGGTTTATGGTGAAAGAGGGATGGATAGGAAAATAGATCTGAGCAATTTCATGCATGCAAAATTAGATAAGTACATCAAAAGAAATGATAATAAACAATATTTTATTTCTTAATTAAATCCACTGATTTGACCAAAGAATATTTTATTATTTTCTCATTTTTTATAAGAAAGATTCCGAGAATTTGGTGACAAGCAAAATGGGAAACAATTTGAATTTATTGTAGTGCAATATTTTTTTGTTTATTTTTTTTTTAAATTAGGCATATGCATGTTGAAACTATGAACATGATACCATGGATGACCACAGAATGTGAATGCAAATGCATGTTTGTGCATCGTAGAGCACTTATTCATGTCATATGTTAATGAAATGTATGCTTATGCCTAAGGAGGTATTTTTTTATTTTTTTTATAATGGTGTGATTGTGATGAATTTATTATTATATACAAGGAAGAAAGGTGAGGGTAAAGGACGAAAATATTCTCCCTTTTTTGTCTTAATTTAACATGGGTTCGATGCTTAAATTTATAATAGAAAGTATATGTGCTTACAAGGATAGTTCCCTAATACCTAAAGATCAAGGTCACTAGAGCTATCACCCACTTCATGGCATTTCCCACGACAGTTGGTAAACAACAAGAAGTGGGAGTACCAATGAAGCAAAGAAACTCTAGCTGGGGTTCTCACAATGACCACTTGGGAAGTACATCCACTGTGATATTACAACACAATCCCCTCTAATTCTAAGCAACTCAAACCCGGGTATAGGGCCACGCTCATGTAATGAAGAAAATATGTGTGTGTGAAGGGAGAATACAATGTATACCCAAACCCACACCTGAAAATTATTCCAAATACCAAAATAACAAAGAATGTACACATACAATTATTCCAAATATAAAAAGAGATAAAATACACATACCCAAACAGAAAAAATGAGAAAGAAAAAATATGAAGAAAAACCACATCAATTTTGCACATCCAAATAAATGGTATAACTCTCTAGGGTCCCCAATGGAGTCGCCATTTGTCGCAACCGAAATCGCGATGGGACAACGAACCAAAAATTAAAATTTGTAAAAATAGAGTTTTGAGTTGCCACCATAGTTTATTTTGGAAAACTAAGGAAAAACAAAAAAAAAAATAAAACAAGGTCTGCGAAAAACCAGATTATGGGTCCGGGCGTCGGTTACGCGTGGGGAAGGTATTAGCACCCCACAACGTCCGTCCTAAGATGACACCTTTAATTAAATGTACAAAATGATGTAGTTTTCAAAATATTTATTTTTCCCCGAAAATAATAATAAATGAATTTACAAAAGAAACAAAAATATTTTTTTTTGGTTGTTTGGGCCCGACGAGGTTTAATCCCCACTCCTACGTATCTCCATCTCCATGTGAATGGAGAATCAGGGTTACGTAGTTATTTATGAGAAACTATTTGGAAAAATATTTGAAAAATGATTTAATTTTTTTTACAATTTTGAAAACCTTTTTATTTAAATATTTAGTATTATGTTAATATTAGTGTCACGCGACGCGAGCGGCCAAACAGACACTAAAAATAAATTCTTTTTTTTAATCTTTGATTATTTTTTTTCTTTTTAATCTTTTATAATTTTTCATTTTTTTAAAATTATTTAAAAGTGGATGTAAATGTCACTGCGACGTGAGCACCCAGATAGATATTAAAGAGTAAACAAAGAAAACTATTTTTGATTCTTTGATTGATATATATTTTTTAGAAAAATAAGGAACGAAATTCTAGAATGGGTGTCATGCGACGCGCGAGCGGTGGAACAGACACCAAAGAAATGAGAATTTTTTTTAATGATTTAAAAGAAATAATAAAAATTTATAAAAATAAATCAAAAGAAAAAAAAAGTAACTGGTAGTGACGTACCTTCAAAAATGTTCAATATCTCCTCACCTTTTCTCTTTTTTTATTCTTTGTCTCCTTTTCTAATATTTTTCTGTTTTTTTTTCAGAGAGAAAAAATGAGATGGGTATGTATAGGTGGTAATGAGAGAGAAAGAGAGAGTGTAGAGATTGTTTTCTTTTTTTCTACCTCCTTCAATATGTTTTTTTTTAAAGAGAGATAAAAAATTAGGTGTGTATTTGGGAGTGGTGATGGGAAAGAATTAAAGAAGTGTAGAGAATATCTTTTGGTCTTTTTCATATGACAGACTACGTATTTATATTCACATATTGCAATCTCAATGCAATCCTAGGCCTTAATTGTAATGAACAATATAAGAAAATAATTGGTCATGATAGTAGTACATTATTGGGATCAAATCATAGCAAATAAGAGTACAAAATCAATCAAGATCAGTAATATTGATTCTAATTATATGAAGAGATATTACTTTTAATTATCAAAATCATATCACTAATTACTCTATTAGAACCAAGGTGGTAGAAGATATGTTGAGTTGTTAGACTCATGAAGAGGAGTGTGATAACAAAATAGGCTTTTCCTTTTTTTTTCCTTTTTTTCTTCTCTCTTTTTTTCTTTTTTTTTTCTAAAATTAAAGTTGAAAATCTTTGAAGAAAATTTTGTTTGACATTTTTTTATTATTTTTCATTAACTAAAAAGTTTTTTTTTAAAAAATAAATTTATTCACCCGGACGAAATTGGGTGTTGACAGTATTGCATATTTATATACTTACAAAAGTATAATATAAAAATAATATTTTTCAATAAAAAATATTTTTTTCAATTATTTTTTATTTTAAAAAATAAATAAAAATGGGCTAGCAGTCTAAATAGGTCGGCTCAAAAGAGGCTGACGGGCCCAACCCAATTTATAACCCATAATTATAATGTTATGTAAAGATTGTATACAAGTAGATGAAAACCTTTTATATGATTTGACTAGATAGGTAAATATTGACCCAATTACTTTTTTTTGGAGAAAACTTGAAGGGAAATGGTATTTTAGGATTTATAGAGGGTTTAAAATAATGATATTCAATTATTTTAATGTTAAAAAGTTAAAGTATAAATAGAAATTGTACAAATGAGTTTCATTATTTATATGCACATTATCTCTCTAAAAACCTTTTTTCATAATGCTCTCTCATATCTTTATAAGATTTCTCATCCTGTGTTTATCTTTTTGAATTTTGAATGTTAGAGATTACTGAGGTGATCCTTGTAGTGAGTTTGTCACTTTTATCCAATCAATTTCTCCAATTGAGTAAGTTGGTTTTTTACCTTTTCATGGTCAATTGTTCTTCATGTTGCATGTGAGTAATTCTAACTCGCATGTGACATTTGAGTAATCTTTATGAGTCTCTATTGATCAATGGTTCTAATAGTATGTTCTGATCATGTTTGTATTGTTCTTAGGTTCTTAGGTTGAGTTTGTGCATCCTGTTAGCTTAAAGGGGGTTTGATACTCTTTTAGCTATATGAGATCTTTTACAAGCAAGGGAAGTTAATTATAGTGTTTTTAAGTAATAGGAATGTTGAATTGGTAGATTTTATGATCATACTATGAATTGTTTGAGTTCGATCTATGGAATAATACATGATTATGTGAAATTGATGTTTTAAACTTGGGGTTGTTTACATGTGAATAGCAATTTAATTGGTTTTGTAGTGGAGAGTAATTGACACTAGTGTTTGTGGTTAATTTGAGCTTGGTATGTGTTTGGCATTTGTTAAGGTTTTTTAGTTGCTTAGATTTGATTGGGAATGCATAATTATGCAAAATCATGTTCAACAGAATTATGCAGACTCGTTGGTCGTTGAGCGAGAATTTACTCACTGAGTGAACCTAAAGTAAGGGGCTCACTGACTTGGAAGTCGTAGGTCGAGTACCTACTCGCTCAACGAATCCAAAGTCAGAGCGAATCCAAAGTCAGAAAATTTATTGACTTTGTAGTCGTTGGTTGAGAACACCCTTGCTAAGTGAATTTTATAAAGATTTTCCTCATGCAATCTCAATAATACAATCATGGGTGAGTCATCTAGTAGCTTGACAAGTGAACATTTATGAATTTTTCACCTAGTGAGAAAATGATTTTGCTGAGAGAGTGAATTAGAGTCTAAGTAGATGTTAGATGATCGATTGTAAAGGTTTTATGATTTTTGTGAATTAATTGTCTAATAAATTATTTGTATATGAGATGTAATTAAGATTTGTTGATACTAGTGGTGATTTGTAGTAGTGTATGCATTGATGTAGGGATTCAGTTGAAAGTTATCCTAACGCTTTAATAATCATCCAATTCTCAAGTATAGAAGAGTGAGGTATGTGGTGAAAAGAGCAAGAGGTCCTAGTATAAGGACTTTACCTTGGCCAATGGCGTTAACAGACTAATATTGTGTGTGGTAGAGTTAAACCTTTTGTCCATGGCTCTGTAGAGCGTTGGATGTCACCACAATTGTATAGCTTACGAGTGTCTAATATGAATGCATATATTTAGATAATTGAGTTTTGTTTAGGTCCTTGTATGAAATAGGATGACTGATTATGATTTAAGTGATTGTATTCTTTCATGACTAAATCTTTATATACATTAGCTTACCTTTTTTTTGTCTTGTCTTGTTTTCTTTTGATATGATCACATGATTGGAGTGAGTAGATGAAAAAGTTATAGCTGAATCAATTGAAGATCAAGAAGATGCAGTTGTCTAGACAATATTTTAAAACCCTGGTGTGCATATATCTTTTGGAAAACTTTAGTTTTCTTAGTATAATTGTGCAATGAAATATATTTCAGTATATTAGTTCTGGATGACTATAATATTGTAAATACATTTTAGTACTTTATGCTTGTGATTATCAATATGAAAATATTTTTGTTTAATATTTATGCTATTAAGTATGATGTTACAGTCATTTGAAAAATAAAATTATGCTCTTGATATCATGTATGTACAGCCGTCAAAACTAAATAATAGTTCTAAATGAAAGAAAATGTCGTGATGTAAGAAATCAGACGAAAGAGAGATTTAATAAAAGCAAAGGAACTTTATATTATTTGTTTAAGAGATAGAACATATGTATATATAATAGAGAAGATAAATAATGAAAAGAACACATAAAAGACATACAAGCATACACATTGAAGGTACACAACTACACACGTAAACCATGATAATAGTGTTTATATCATGAGACTCCAATTTCTTTTTATTGATTTTTAAATCAACTTGATTTTATCTACAATTTTTTATTGCATCACTACAAGAAAGTTACGTATTAACGAGGGAATAATCCCTAGCTAATCCCTCGCTAATCCCCTGCAAAACGATTTAGCGAAGAATTAGCGAGGAAATAACGAAGACACTATGTCGTAGCTAAAATATAGGTAACTAAGTAGCTAGAGAACCACTTTGTCGCTAATCCCTAGCAAACTAATTGTAGCTAATCCCTAACTAATCCCTAGAAAACTGATTGTAGCTAATCCATAGTTAATTCCTAACAAAGAGGTTATAGCTAATCCCTAGCAAAGATGTTGTAGCTAATCCCTAGCTAATCCCTAGCAAATTGGTTCTAGCTAATCCTTAGATAATCCCTATCAAAGTAGGTGTAGCTAATCCCTAACAAATAGGTTGTAGCTAATCCCTAGCTAATCCTTAGCAAACAGGTTGTAGCTAATCCTAGCTAATCCCTAACAAACGGGTTGTAGCTAATCCCTAGCAAACAGGTTGTATCTAATCCCTAGCTAATCCTTAGAAAATAGATTGTAGCTAATACCTAGCTAATCCCTAGCAAAATGGTTGTAGCTATTCCCTAGCTAATCCCTCGCCAATTGAATAATTTATCTCTAGCTAATCCCTACCAGAATTGTAGCAAATTGCATCAGTCCAAAATATTCCATCTTTTTTTACTTGTACCTTATGGAATGCATTTTAACATAAATATAACATAAAGTAATAAATCTTGCCAAACATTTTATATGAAACATGTCAAATATTATCACATTCAAAATAATAAAAGTAATGAACATAATGAAAGTAGTCTTCACAATTGTCAACATACATCATTAAGTTTAAAAACAAAACAAAACATCATCATCTTCGTATTTTGTTCTCACCATGTTTCTTGACAAATGGTGGTGATGATATCTTTAATGCAAGAAATATTTGTGTCTTGAAAAACTCCATCTGTGTTTGCATTTTCATATGCATTTGTTGTTGTAAAAGTTTTTGCATTTCTATTTGTGCTTGTATTTGTGCTTGGAATTGTCCTTGAAATTGTGCATGCAATCTGCTTGTGCTTTTAACTGAGGTTGCACGTGTTGTGCATGTGCCTCTATTTGTGCTTGTAACTCTATTTGTAGTTGCTTTTGAGATTCAATTTGTAAATCTAATTGTGTCTGCATCTGTTGTTGCATTTGAGACATTTGTGTAGCTATTGCAGTGATTTCTTCTGTTGGAGATGCATGATTTGGATTTGTGGAAGGACCTACAACTGATGAAGATGAACCATTCACACTGATGATGGCAAGTTCCAAGCTACGACCAATACCGTGAATTCTACCTTTCTTATTTTCATCTCCCATTTTCATCCATACTTCAAAATCAACTTTAGGATGCTTTGATACATCTTCTCCATATTTTTCTACCATAGCACTTTAATATGATTCCTGTATGTAGTAAATCAATCATTTTGTAATATAAGATTAAATAAGTAAATAAATTATCTTATTACATGTATACTTACAATGAAATTTTTTGCTTTATTGGAGACATATTGACCGTCTTTTCTTTTATGAACTTTGTTGTATAGTTCACCATAAGAAACAAACCCATTACGCTCCACCTCCTATAAAATAATATGTAACTCTACAAAATTAATACTATAAAAATCAATATGTATTTATGTATATGATTGATACACTAATGATATCCACCAAATCTATACAATATATAAGTATTATTAGAAAGTCATAGATATTACTAGAAAATGAGAAAATGAATACCATCTTTTTCAAGTGTTGTCCAAAACTTATTGACCCTCCAGTGTGCACCATAGCCTCTAGCTTGGCAGCTCTATTGTTTTTACCAGCAATAGATTTCTTTTTCCAGTCTTTTTCATCCATGTGTCAATTAAAGCATCCCACATCTCAGTCCTTATTTCCCTTGGCCCAAAACCTTTTAAGTCTTCTATATTATCTGAGTTTGCTCTTTCTCTTGTCTTTTTTCTTGCCTTAGCTAAAGAGTCAGAATAGCGGTCCATGCATGTTAAATTCCAAACCTTTCTTGCCATGCTACGGTCATAATCTGATGCAAACTGGTACTTATTCTACACCAATACAGATTTATCAAAATTAATGATAAGTAAATGTAATATAAAGATAAAAGATTATAGTAACTTGCCTTAGAATCATTGAATAAGATTTCTTTCACATCAACAAAATAAGTTTTCCATTTCTCAGCTGGATTAGGCATTCTCATCAATACTTCAAATATTATATCTCGAGTCACAAAATCGGGAACAAACCTTCTTCTGCATGTTCAAATAATCATTTTACAAACCAAACATTAACAACATTGAATTGAATGTTTGATTGGATGTACTTACGATCTGCTAACTTTTTATACATATATGACAAGTCTCCTAATATTAATATCAATGAGTATTTAAAAAAAATATTTTAATATCAATATTTAAATATTAAACGAATTTTAAGTGTTTAATTAAATTAAGTTACATATTCATATTTTATAAATAAAATACATACATACAATTTATTTTTATTTATAATGTATCATAAATAATTTATTTCATATTTAAAATTTTTTTAAAAATAAAACATACTGTACCATAAATATAATAATATATAATAATATGTAACAATATAAATTAATTAAATATTTAATAATTCTTTTATTCAAATAAATTAATATAAAATATAAAAAAATAACGTAAGAAATAATAAATAATTATCAAAATAATAACTAATTATTTCATTTTCAATATAATTAATAAAAATGATTTTAATACCTTTATAATAATATTTAAATGGAAAAAGATATTGTATTAGTTAAATGTTAGTTATTATTTTAATATATATATATATATATATATATATATATATATATATATAATAAACATAATTAATTTACAAATAAGAGATTAATTTATATAATAATAAAATATATTTTTGATAATTTTTTAATATATTTATAGTTTTTAAAAATTTCTTTAATAAATTTATTTTTTAAAGAATAATTTTATAGTTAAAACCATAACTAATGAGATTCAACTTAACTATCATATTATATTGTATCTAATCATTAACTAATTAGCTACAATTTAACTACCATATATTATTTTGCGTCTAATCCCTAGTTAATTAGCTTTAAATTAGCTATCATATCATGTTGTGTCTAATCCTTAACTAATTAACTACAACTTAGCTACAATATTTATGTTGTGTATAATCCCTAACTAATTAGCTACAACGTTTAGCTACCATATTTATGTTGTGTTTAATTTTTAACTAATTAGCTACAACTTAACTACCATATTTATGTTGTATTTAATCCCTAACTAACAAGTTACAACTTAGTTACCATATCTATGTTATGTCTAATCCCTACCTAGTTAGCTACAACTTAACTACTATATTTATGTTGTGTTTAATCCCTAACTAATTAGCTACAACTTAGCAACTATATTATGTTGTGTCTAGTCCCTCCCTAATTAGCTACAACTTTATTATAATATTTGTTTGTCGCTAACTTATCTCTAATTAGTGAGGGATTAGCAAGTAAAATATTTCCTCGCTAATTTTCCTTGCAGATCAACAAATTTCTTGTAGTGCATAACTGTTTTTTACTTTTGGATGCATATATACATGAGTTTTTTTTTTGTACGAATTGTTCTTATTTATAAATATATGCATGTTTTATGATTCGATGTTATGCGGAATACTTTTAACTACTTTTTGTTGTTTATGATATTTTAGGAGACTAATGTTCTTTATGATATGTGAAATTGTGAGGTGAGACATTGATGTATTAGTAAAATTGCTTAGCTAACCAATATTTATAATTATATCATTGTTAGAAATGAGTTGTTTTTGGAACTAGAAAGTATTCTAAAATCAAAACCTACACAGTACCTCCAGCTTTAATCTTAAAGATTTCATATTATATATATATATATATATATATATATATATATATATATATAATTTACCGTAAATACTCACTTTAAATATATTTTCTTTTATATTTTATCATTTCATATATAAAATAAAATATGATTTCTTTTGTTAATGTACAATTTTCTCCCGTCTTAATAGGTCACATACACATATTCTTGTCCACAAAATACATTAAACACGTACAAAGATGATAATTCATGGAATAGTTTGTTGGGAAAAATATAAAAGAATCACCCTATTTACAAATAAATAAGATAAAAACAAAAAACATGAATATGACATGAAAATCTCCAAAATCAGAGAAAAATCATAACACTAGAGAATAATTATTGTGTGCAAATTTATACAACATACAGAAAACACCCTCAACCATTTGACTCAAGTACACCCACTCCTTCTATAGCAAGAATTTCACTACACCTCACAACACTCTATTATAAATAAGATAATAAGAAAAGTGAAACACTACCTCAAAGTGTCTTTGACTTCAGACAAATAACATCATGGATTTAGAGTCCATTATATAGCCACTAACACCCACACCCTAGGTTATCTTAGGTGATGTGAGCTTTTCAAGATGTGTTATTTTCATTAACCCAACATTCTCCACCCTGATTAAAATAAACACATCCTCATTGCCTATACCAACAATCATACTCCAATATAAAGAGTATCACTTAGAATCAAGTCGTCCCGAGAATTTTCACTTGGAATCAAATTATCCAAAAAATTTCCACTTGGAATCAAACCATCCTAAGAATTTTCACTTGGAATCAAACCATCTCAAGAATTTTCACTCAGAATCAAACCATCCCAAGAATTTCCATTTGGAATTAAACCATTCGAAGAATTTTCACTTAGAATCAAACCATCCCAAGAATTTGCACTTGGAATCAAACCATCCAAAGAATTTCCATTCGAAATCAAACAATCCTAAGAATTTCCATTCGGAATCAAACCATCCCAAGAATTCCACTTCAAATTAAGTCATCCCAAGAATTTCTATGCACTCTGCATCAATGCTAATCAATGCCTGTGTATATCACCACACACATTGCATAAGTATTAGTCAATGCTCGCGCATAAACACTATACACCCTTCATTAGAACCATGTCGCCACCACCGACGCAAAAACACCGAACATTGTGAAAAGCCCCAAATCGAACATCCGCACTTCGCAGCCACCATGTTGTCTGACTCCCTCGTCGGAGAGGCATTACCCGTCGACATAACACATGTTGACATAGCACCACAAGGGCACCACGACATCCCACCGCCAATAAAGCACCAACAATTATCCTTCCATCAAATTTTTCATTACAACTTCAACAACTAAGGAAGATTCTCCAACAACAAGGAATCAATATTTTCTGATGTGGAAGTTCAGACTACGCTGCAACCATAAAGCATACTAAGAGAAAAACCTACCAAACCTGACTCTAATACCACTGTTGGGAAAAAACCCCGAGAATCACCCTATTAACATATAAATAAGATAAAAAAAATGAACATAAAAATATAACGTGGAAACCCCCAAAATCGGAGAAAAAGAGAAAAACCACGACCACCAAAGAATGTTCACTATATACAAATTTATACAATACACAAAAATCACTCTCAACCCTTTGACCCCAAGTACACCCACACCTTCCAAAGAGCAGAAATTTCGCTGCACCTCACAACGCTCTATTACAAGACAATAAAAAAAGTCAAACACTAGCTCAAAGTATCTTTGACTTAGGATAAAAAACGTCATAAACTTAAAGCCCGTTATATAATCACTAAACACTCATTCCTAAATTATCCTAAAGGATGTAGGCTTTTCAAGATGTGTTATTTTTATCATCCCAAGATAGTTGATCGTATGAAATAATCATATGAAATTATATTTAATATGATTAATGCAAAATATAGGATTACAATCTTAAAATTATGAATACGCTGTCCATTTTTGTATTCAAATTTATTAACTAAATTCCCAGAAGGCAAGTATAATAATTTAATTTACTTATACAAATATAACGAAAAATTTCATAAAAACTAAACTTGTAATAAGTTATTTAGTTTTAAACTTAAATAAGTGAAGTTATAAGCATACTTATTTTAGTAAATATGAATTTAAAATAGAATAATACAATTATCTTTTTAATTAAGATATATAAAATCGAAACTAGTTTATATATATATATATATATATATATATATATATAGATAATTTCAATTCAATTGTTTAGATTTAGATTGAATTTGAATTTAATTCAATTTTAATTATTTAGACCTGGATAACATACATTGTAATTTTAAAAGAATGTCATAATTTATTTATATAAACATGATTCACAATTAATTTTTAATAATAAACAATCACTTAAGAACAAAAATGTAAAATATGAGAAGTTACAGCTTCTTCTATCAATTATTTTTCTTAACAACTATTTTAAGTATTCTAAATACTTAAATGTTTTCATTCAAAATATGTAGTACTTAAATCATACTTGTAACCAGTAATACAACTTAATTTACTTTTATTAAAATACACATAAGAAGTAAATAGAAAATATACTATAATGAAGAAATACAACAAATTACATTAAAAACTTTGTAATGTAGTATTATCTTATAAACAAACAATATACAAAAAAATCATTGAAATAATATTGAGGCATGAAAATAATTAAAAATTTCTAAAAGAGTTACAATGTAAGTATTATTTTTAAATATTTCAAAAATAATATTTAAAATTAAACTTTTTCAATCAAATTTTCAATTATATTTTTAAATACCAAATGTAAAACCCTCTTTTTCTGCCCTAAAATTTAAAGGGGCCTAGCCCTATCTGTTGGGCCTAAGGACTGGTCCATAGGGTGTCCAAAGCCCCTAAGGCAGTCTAATTCCTCTCATTTTTGTCATTCTTGCGAAAACAATACCTTACTCTCTCCCTTTCCCCATCAACAGAAGCTCTGCTAGGGTTTGGTCCCCTCTTGTTCGTGTTAGCTCAAAAGCTCACCTTGTCTCACGTAAGTTGGTCCTTGAACCGTACTCCCTCCTTTCTAAATTTGTTTTTGTGGTTTCTGTTAGGATTCACCGTAGTAACCCTGTTATTCTCTTTGTGCTGCTGTTTGAGTTCGTAAACCTGTTCTTGGAGCTGCTGGGTTCATTGGCTTAAGGGTCACAGTCTGTTATTAACCTCCTTCCAAGTAAGGGAAGCTAGATCCTTTTGTATATTCTGTGAGATCTACTTGTTGTACGTTTATTTCATGATTAAATAGACTGTGTGTGAATATGAGTTGCTGGAATACATGTTTGCACTGTTTGGAGCGTGTTTGGGTGACTGTTGCACGAGAGAACAGTGGTGAGCACTGGTTTTCTCGCCCAAGCGAGTATGTCTCCCCTAGGCGAGACTAACAGAGGCTCGCCCATGCCATTTCATGCGAGTTGTCGCTCAGGCGACTAACCACGCTTTGAGCGAGCGAGTGTCTCGCTCAGGCGAGGGAAGTCTCGCTTAAGCGAGAAGGAGCTGAAGGTCACTGTTCCTGATGTCGAGCTCTCGCCTAGGCGAAAGGAGCTCGCCTGAGCGAGAGTCCCTCTCGCCTGAGCGAGGCCTTTCTGCCTGAGTGAGAAGCTGGGCGAGAATGCAGGCTGTTTGGTTGTTTCTTGGTTCTGAATTGTTGGCTCTATGTTTGTGTTGATCTTGCTCTTAAAGTATGAATTGGGTGATTATGTATGAATGAGATAATCTATAGTTTGTAATGGATGAGTTCAATATGATTTAGGCATGTTACATGTATGGTTGGTTTCATGGATTGAATACGATGAGTTGGGTATGGATTTGATATGAGATATGGAAAGATTCATGGATAAGAAATGATGACTCTTGACATGGTATCGGCATGAGGTACAATTCTATATTCGTAGTTTGGGAAGGATGAGTTATTATTGATTCAACATGGAATATGGATGAGGAATGGGTACAAAGGTTGGCATGAGATTTAAATGCATGATTAATATTATTT
>Ga0214542_1010402_pt1 | contig 13594 bp, 5 predicted proteins | sample CNSS1metaG_FD_160096 | JGI IMG/M metagenome (GOLD analysis project Ga0214542, IMG submission 160096) | Root nodule microbial communities from cowpea collected in UCLA plant growth center, Los Angeles, California, USA - CNSS1 | ecosystem: Host-associated > Plants > Roots > Nodule | place: USA...
CACATTTTAATAATTAAAAAAAAAATATATATATATATATATATATATATATATATATATATATATATTTTATAACTAATAAAAATTAGTTTATTATAATTATTTAACCAAATTTTGATTCTATGAATATTTATAATATTTATATTTATATGTTCATAATTTATTAGATTAGATATAACATACATGAAAAATAATGTATCATAAAATTTTAGGTATTAATATATCGAAAACATTGTGGTATAAATTTTGAGATGTTACATGTTATTACTGAGCACTAGCTTATATTGTATTATGCTTTGATGATTTTCATTATCTACGGTTTTGTGATCTTCCAATTTATGTTTTTCATGTAAATATTGGTGTGATTCAAGGTTTAAAGTGATAATAATGTAATGATTTTTGTGAAGGAAACCCTATTTTATGTGGGTGATGCATTGATGAAAATATATGCATATGAGTAATAATTTATAAGGGGGAGATGTTCATTTATATTTAAATTGGGAATTTATGATTTGGAATGAAAGTTCTACTTTTAGGAAGAGATTTTAAGGTTGATAGAAATGCTTTATTACTTTGCATGCTATGTTTTGCTTTCATGGCCATTTCTTTCCTAAGGAGGAAGGATATGGTAAGTTTGTTAGTGTTATGCATTGACTAGTGACACCCTTTCCTTATACTCTACTAGACTTACAAAGTCATGTAGAGGACAAGATCTATGTGGTGAAAAGTGTAGGAGATCCTTATAGTTGGTCTTGGGGACGTGGATTCCATTTCTTTTAAGCTATAGAGAATTAACCATGTCACGGGGAGAGGGAAACCAGGTTCTATTACTTATATGTAACACTTGAGGTTTTAAAGATTTTTATTTCACTTGATGATAGTGCACGACTTCTGGAGTCTAAGTCAATGCATAAATTCAGATATCAAGTCTAGTATTATTTGTCTTAGGTGTCTATGAATGATAGACATGTTAAAGTGAGCCAACCCGGTTCACACGGGTTGGCTCACCACGAGCCGAATTGAAAATGAGTGAATCCAACCTGGCTCACCTTATGGTGAGCTAGAAATTTCGCAACTCGACTCAACCCACCACGGATTGGTGGGTTAAGTGGGTTGGCTCACCAACCCACATAAAAAAAATATTTATGTATTTATTTTTAAATATTCGAATATTTAAATAATTTTTAAGAAACTCATGACATGACAATCAAAGTAAAATCTAAAACCAATTTCTTCATCATGCTCACCACCAATATATGATGAATTGTTTCCAAGAAAGTGTCCACATAGTTCAAAAAAACATGGTTAATATTACACATTTTCTGCCATGATATTCAACAAAATATAAATAAAAAACTACACATTTTTTTGTTGTCATGCTAATTTAGAAAAAATTGTTTATAAGACAGTTGCTTGAGTAATTTACTATAAAATTAAAGTATCAACGTATATAACTTGACAATCAAATTAATTAAACATTCAAACTATTCAAATATTATTAAATAACATTCTAGCATTTAAAAATATGAAATTGTGAACCTATATAATTAGGGGTAGTAAATAATTATTAAAAAAATTTTAAAAAAATTGTAAAAAAATGTTGGTGGGTTAAGTGGGTCAGGTTGAGTTCAACTCACTTTAAAAAAAAAAACTATTTTTTTCTCAACCTAATCCGGCTCATCACGGGTTTGAGTCAGATTAACTCATAAATTGAAATCCATTTTGATATCTTTAATGAATGATTTGATAATTGGATCATTAAATGTTATGTTTTGAATTGGTTAAGATATTAAGTGATAAAATGTCTATGTATGTTCATGTTTGCATTAGCTTACCCTCCTTTGTTGTTTGTGTCTGTTTCTTCTTTTACAATGACCGCCTTTATGGCATGAGCATATGAGGTTATAGGTGGAGGTGATTCTGGTTAGTAGATTGAGGGTTGTGTTTGAAGTATCAGGTTTTTTAACGATATACATAGATATAGAGTATGGTGTAGTTCCTAGATTTTGTTATATTGTATAAAAGTTTGATTTTTATATATATATATATATATATATATATATATATAATTTTATTTTTTTAAATTTTAAAGACTGAAAGGATTGTAACTGCACCATATTGATATATTTGTGTATTATTTTTTCATCCATAACTTGCTTAAAATCTTAATTTGTAACCGTGTAATTATAAATCTTTGGGATGTTACAAAATGTCTCATGGAAGTATAAGACTTTGTCTTCATTGGAAAGATTGGAAAGAATGGAAAGAAGTGAAGTGAAAAACATATGAAGAGAACAAAAAAAAAATGAAAAGTGTAATTATTTAAATGGAGAGAGAAAAGAAGTGAAGAGAGTTACGTAAAAAGATTATATATGATTGATGTAGTATTGTTTTATTAATATATCTAGAAATGAATTTAAAAAATTGATGTAAAAAATAAATTTTAAAAATATAAATTAGAGATAAAATATGTTTTTATTTAAAATAAAAAAATATTATAAAATTTAATAAAGAAAAAATATTTTCTTAAATAATAACATTAAAATAAATTACTTTAAAATTATAAAGTTTAAATTAATCGGTTCTAGTTTATTTATGATTTTAATATTTTTCATTTCAATTATTTTTAAAATTATAAAATTTAAATTAATTAGTTATATTTTATTTATGATTTTAATATTTTTTATTTCAATTATTTATCTAAAAAATGGTAATTACTAATAAAATGTTAGTATATATCCAATTTTCTTTCATATATATATATATAAGAAAATATTTTTTTTTTCTTTTCCAATACTATGAACTTTGTTTTTTTTAAGCATTTTTTAGTTCATAGTTATCAACAATTTTCCATCTTTAGAGATTTACATGCTTCTTTTTTTCTTTTTTTTCTTAAAAACTTAATCAACCTTGTATGATTATTTTCCTTTTAAGTTGTTTACGTTTTTTGAACCAATAGTTTCCTGTGTTAATTGAGAAGACTAATATCATCTGTCTTTCAACATAATTCATTACATGTACAATGTTTGGAATATTTGGATGCAAACAATAGACCAATGAACAAGTTTCATTGATATTGGTACTTGTTGAGATGGTTGACATTAGTACTTTATAGAAATGATGAGACTTAACACTAGCTATAGAGGGAAGATAAATTGGTGTAACAAAATTTTATTAATACTTTTTTCTTTAAATTTTTCAATCACTTGGACAATACAATAATTTTAACACAGATTCAATTGAACTTAAATTTACTTATAGTTTGAATCCAAATAACCTGAATTAAATTTTTCTACTTCACATGCAATATATATTTTTTGAAATCCTAATTCAAGAAATAACAAAACGGGTGTACAAAACTATTATACAAATATACCAAACCTAGGTCTTCAATGAGATTGGGAAAAGAGAAGTAATTAATGGTATCACTTTGAATAATGTGATAGAAATCCAAAAGATTTAAACTATGGAAAGAAAATTTTAATTAGTTTTATCAAGTAATATTCAATTAATAAGTTCTCCCTACAAAAATGTTCAATATATAACATTTTAAATTTTGGAGTGATCTTGAAAAACACTTCTTAAAGGCATAATTAGTTGATTTAAAAATGTATATGCAAAATAAGAGAGAAAACTGATTAGGATTTTTCAAAATATAAAGTTAATCCATTGATATAACTTATAATTGATTATTTATTATATTTAAGTTTTAATAATATAACCAATAACCAATAATCAATTATATATTTTAGGGTAGATAAAGCCTCCATAAACTGATTCATGGGTGCAAATGGGCTTGACAACATTAATGGCAATACAGTTTAATGAATTTAAGATTAAAAGAACACCTTTGTTTTAAAAACAATAACCAGAAGATGTGTTTTTTTCTTGATGTTATTAGGAAAGACAGAATCATGGAACTCAAAATTGTGTTTTACTTAAATTACAATAAGGGCTTTACATCCTTTCTTCTAAGTAGGTGAGATTGGGCCACTGCAGAGTACAGGAGCTACAAGAAAAAACCGAAAACGGGTCAAGAGTCCAATTTGGAGGAGAACCCGAAGCAGAAGGAGTGGGAGAAATTGGCTATTCAATTTTGAAGGGTCAGTGTCGGAAGAAGAAAGCAAAATTCAATTCAGTGCTTCATTCGAGTAATGTGCTGAGGATAAGTAAGGCCCGTGGAGCGAAGACGTTAGTGCACAGTGTTGGTTTGGTACGTTACAATTTCCAATCTCGAACCTTCACACACATAAAACACCACGCCACCACCACCACCACCATGCCCAAAAACCCCAGCTCCCAAGCCATGACATAATGAAGTTGAAAGTTTTTTCCCAACCTGAAGCCACAAACTGAAAGCGCAGGACGGCACACGAGAGGAGTTTGTTAGGAGGCTTAACCCATAGAAAAAGCAAGAAAAAAAAACCCTAATGGCTGCTTTTAATTTAATTTAATTAAAGTTAATTTAGTTTTTGAAAATAAATATTATTTAAAAATTAATAATAATTAAGAGATTGGATTTGAAGAGGGGTGAGAAGAGGAGGCGGGTGTTGGAAAGAGCCAGTTTATGGTTAAACCACAACATATTTTTCTTTTTCCTTCTTCTTTCTCGTAGCTTATGGAAAACCACCAAAACCACAAGGGAGAGGCAGAACCTGACAGAGAGAAGAACCAAAACCATAACCAAGCGTGGGGCACGTGGGAGGAGTTGTTGCTAGCGTTCGCTGTGAACCGCCATGGCTTCAAGGACTGGGACACCGTCGCCATGGAGGTTCAGTCGCGCGCCACGCGCCTCCTCGCCACGGCGCGCCACTGTGAGCAGAAATTTCACGATCTCAGCCGCCGATTCGCCGACCAATGCAACGACGGTGTTACGCCGCCGCAACAGAACGGCGAGGCCGCCGGGGACAACTCCGATCACGTCCCGTGGCTGGACGAATTGAGGAAACTCCGCGTCGCCGAGCTCCGCCGCGAGGTCCAGCGGCGCGACGATTCCATTTTGTAAATCTCCGAAATTCTCCTGATAATATTTTATTTTTTTTTGGTTTTTTGTTTATTTTTTTCTTTTTTTTTTTTTTTTTTTTTTTTTATTGTTTTTTTTTTTTTTTTTTTTTTTATACCAAGGTCGCTGCAGTTGGAGGTGAAGAGACTGGAGGAGGAGAAAGAGAATGACGGTAAAGACGACGAGAAACCAGATCTGGCGGTTCCCGGCGAAGCACGTCCGGAAAACGACAAAACCGGCGGAGAAGTTGAGGAGGTTGGACCGGCGAATTCCGGACCGGAGAGAACCGCGAACGCTGACAAGATGTTGCCAACAACGGGCGACGAATCGGACCGGGAGAATCAGTCAGTTAACGAGTCTAACTCGACCGGTTCGAGGTTTGATAAAACCGGAGAAGGTGACGCAAAGTTAAGAGTCGAACCGGATCCGGTTCAGACCGGTTCAAAAGAAGCGGACCCGGTTGCGAGGAAGGGAAAACCGGTTGGGGAGGAATCAAATAACGGAAGCTACGATGCGTTGGCGAAGGTGCCAACGTGTGAGTCGGTGCCTCCGAGTGACGAGAGGAAGGTGGAGCAGGACGATGACTCGTCTGAGTTGCACGACTCAGTGGCTCACTCCGGGGAGGGAGGGACTAGGGAGAGCAGCGAGGTGCAGAGTTCAGCTAGCTTGACGCGGAGGAGGAAGACGCGGCGGAGAAAAGATGTTTCCGGCAGCGACGGTCGCGGAGGCGGTACCTCCACACCGCCTGAAAATGACGAGGTGGCTATGGTTAAATCAGAACCGTTGGTTGGAGTGTTGGAGTTGATCAAGGCGCACGAGCACAGTTCATTGTTCGAGCGCCGTCTTGAAAACCAGGTATTCCATCTACTCCTTTGCGTGGACAAAACCGGTATTTCACTCTCTTTCAAATTTTAAAAAATAATAATGATAATTTCATTCTTCTATTACTAAAAAAATTATTTTTTTAATACATGCATGCACGTTGAATATATACAAATTAATTTGTTCCTTAAATAATAATTAAATAAAAGAAATTAAGTGTTTTTTTTTTAAATAAGCAAAATTTAATTGCAAGCAAGGGTCTTAAAATCGTGACTGTCCAACGGAAGGGACCACTTCTGAAACAGATTGGTTTTTTATGGGTATGGAATTTGTGAATAAAAAAGAGCGAATCGATAATAAAAATCGAAAGAACGAGATATATTTTCAGTTTCATCATAAAAGAAAAAATGAGTGAGAGAATCCATTTCTAGTTTCTAGTTCTAGGGACTAAAGTTAGAGATTTGATTGTTTCTTACGGCCGAAAATGGTAGGTAAGCATGACACATGGCCGTGTTCGTATTGTTTCATGGCACTTATTTTAAGAAAGAGATCAATTTTTAATATAATTAATATGTGAGAAGGTAAAATTAATTACATTATTTGGATAAATAATTTTATAAATTTTTTTGTACACTCGTCCATTATTATGAACATAGGTAGTAGAATCTGTCGGGTCTCCCAGATGCGTCAAGTGTCTCAATGTGAAACATGCAAGTTTTTTTAGTTTGGAATATGTTTATTTTAACATCTCATTATCCCATGGCCTAAGGCCAATTTAATTTTCTCCCACGAGAAAATTACTTTATTTTAGACCCTAAGAGCTAGAAAGAAAATAAGTATCAATATTACCATATGCAGTTTTTGTGAGCCCAGTATTTGAGTGCAGCTGCATGCAACGTGCTGAAACTATTTTAGACCGAATCGCTATAAGCCCACTACTAGGAGAGCTTTTTGGGCTATATCCTATTTACTACGACCCAAAATAAACCACTTGACCAAGACCAAGTTTATTTTTAATTATTATTCTTGTTAAACTTTTCTTTTTCGTTCCCTTTTCTTGCGCCCATGCTTCGCGGTGGTGACGTGTTGGTTCACGAGTCGTAGTCATCCAACTGTGTCTTCTCTGAATATTAAATTTGGATGCTTTCTCTTTTCAAGAGTAAACGTGTTTATTGTAAGTTATTCTTGGCATTTTTCAATCACTGTTTACTTCTTTTTTCTTTCTAAACATCTATTTTCTTTTTCTATTATATATATATATATATATATATATATATATCTATGAATAAGAATTTACAATAATAATTTTTTCGACAGAAAAAGTAATAATTTTGTAATGATATTTATGTTATTATGTACCTATCAACAGATAGAGGATTAGTTTTGTCATTGCTGTTTTCTCCTCATAACTGTTTTTTCGTTTCCATATTTTTTTTACCTATTTTATCTCTATTAATATTAATATCCTTATTAATATAAATTATTTTTAAAATTTTAATTAATTATCTACAGTATAACTTGTTGGGAATAGTCCAAGTGTGAGTCAAAAAGTCCTACATTGGATAGAAAAGACAAAGTTAAACACTATATAAGAATAAAGACCCATAACAACATTGTCTTAAGGTTTTGGTGTAGTGTAAAAGTGGTGTCTAAGGTCTTATATGTGTAAGACTAATGTCATATAACCATATGGAACCAAAATCTCTCAATGACCATAACTATGCCATGTTTATAACCATAACCTATATGAAATATATATAACCTATCATAACTATACTTATCTTTATTAATATGAATAAAATTATTATTTTCCTCTTTAAATTAAATAATTATTTTTTAAAATTTAATTAACTACCTAGAATAAAATCATAGAAAGTATTTATTTTCTATATTATGTTTTTAATGATTATGATAAAAAGTGGATATAGGATGGGCTTCTATTGTTAGATAAGAATGTTAATATAAACTAAGTTAATATCATCATGATATTATTATAAATAGTATTTCATTAAAAAACTGTAATCAATTTAATGCTCATTGTCTTATCGAATGTGAGGATTGGACGGGACGGGGAATGTTACCGTGTTGGCACTAAGCTGTTAATGTTTGGATTTTTAATAATAAAAAAGAAATTCTGTACGGTAGTGGAAATAGGAATGGGCCCTAGCTTTTTGTGCTCTTTCCCTCGTTGTTCCTGTGCTCACCCTTTCTCGTTGAAACAGCAAAAGCGCGGTCTTTCATGTGTGCGCCCTCTCATGGTTATTTTAAAGATTTTTTTATTGCTAAATATATCCCAAAAATTAATTGCAAGTAATCAAATGTTTTATCTATGTTATAATAATTCAATTTTTAATCTGACCAAACCGTTAGAGCTTAGAGACTCAGATATGTTTTATCCCTGTGTGGACAGTATTTGTACACGTGTGCTATAAAAAATAAGTATTTGTACATCTGCACGAAAAGTCCAATGATTTCGCAGGATAAAATACCCGTTTCGCATGTTAAAAATTTAACCTTGAATGGATACTAGATGTTGGTTCGTGCAATTATGACAATTTAGTGAACATATTCTGGTGTGGTCTCTTGTGGCAGCTGGAGTCTGACAGATACAAAGACATAGTGAAACAGCCACTGGACATGGAAACCATACAATTAAGAATCCAGAAAGGTCAGTATTCCTCGTGCATTAGTGCATTCTTCCGCGACCTCCTCCTCCTGTTCACCAACGCCACCGTCATATTCCCCCATGACTCGCCGGAGTCACAGGCGGCGCGGCAGCTGCATCGCCTTGTCACCGCCGAGATGAAGAACCACGCCCAAGCACAATCCGACCCTATCCCCCGGAAGAACGATTCACTCCCTCCAAACGTACCAGTAGCCAAACCAGATTCTCTCTTGTCCAAGAACAAAGCCTCTGGTCCCATATTGGTTTGCCGCAAACGCAGTTCAATGTCAGCGAAACCTTCCTCGACCACTTTTGGGCAAAAGAATAATGAGCAACCCATCTTCAACGACAAGAAGGAAAGGCCAGCTTCTGATTCAAAACCTCCCACGAAACCCTCTTCTTCTGATACAGACGAAGAGGAGCCTCCCAAGGCGAAGGAGAAGCCTGTGACTGGAGCGAGAAGCCTGAGAAGGAGCAACAAGAACCTCAACAATAAGAAACTTTCCTCTAACTCCACTCCTAAGGCGGGATCCTCCGGTAGCAAGCCATCGGAGAGTGTTAAGGCAGAGAAGAGCAAAGCAGAGGGAGGGCCAGAGAAGAAGAGGAGTGCTGCTGCTGATTTCTTGAAACGGATAAAGCGAAATACTTCGGTGGAAGCTGTGAAGGGTGGTGGGGCGGGTGGTGGAGGAGGAGGAAGTAGTAGCAGCAGCAAGGGAGGGGGAGGTGGGGGTGGTGTTAGTGGCAAAGAGCAGAAGAAAATGGTGAATAATGTAAAGGGAGGAGATAAAGGGAAAGAAAGGGCATCAAGGCATAGCGTTGGAGGGGGATCAGGGTCTGCGGATAAAAGAAATAAGAACACTGAGAACAACAGCTCTCAGTCGAAGAGGAGTGTTGGAAGACCTCCAAAGAAAGCAGCAGAGACAAATGCAGGAAGTTCAAAGCGTGGGAGGGAAACTAGTGCAAGTGCTGGCAAAGATAAGCGACCCAAGAAACGTTCCAAGAAATGATTCAAGTTTCATAGTTAGTCTCTCTTCTCCTTCCTCTGTATATTATTATTTATTATTATTATTATTATTATTATTATTATTTTATGTTCAAAGCATGGGTTTTTTTCTTTGTTTTTATACTGCTAATTTATTGATCAGCTGTAGCTTGTAGTGAGTTGGCCCGGTACATGTAACAGTATTTTGATTCGGTAAACCTTGTAACAACATTGTCCTTTCGCGGACTGCTTTTCTTGATTTTTTGGTTTAACAGGAAAGCATAGTCAGTGCCTGGTGCCTGTGCTCGTTTTGATCACCACTTTCTTTTTCGATAAACTCAATTGATGCAACCACGTAGGTTAGAGATAGCATAACCGCTTAAACTGTTAATTATCAATAACCAATATTGCTTGTATCTAATTAATAAAATTATAAATTGTTATATATTTATACTAGTAGTAGAAAATGTGTGTTGTGTGTGTCTCTATATATTTGGAATTTGTACCTCTCCCATATTTTAAATTCACAATTTGATAAAGTTATCTCTGGATTTTGAATCCCACTATCAATTTTTTATTCAACGGGCAACCCTATTTGTCAAAAGCTCATCCATTCCATCCTTCTCTTTCTTCTCTGTTTCCCAAAAGCCTCATGGATAAGATTTGAATCAAGCAACCACTCTCTAGCTCTCAAAAGGGCCACGTCTTGATACTCTCCACTTCACACACGGCTCAGGTCTTATTATTCACGAATTCTCTACTTTATGTTTCCATTTGAAAAAGCAAGAAATTAAAAAACATAAATGTTAAACCAGAATAGCAAAAGTAAGACTAAAAGAACAACTATAAAGAGATTATTAAAATGTAAATGGATGGAAATCAGTCAAATGACTCGAATTTTTTTGAACGGAAGAATGGATAGATCTAAATTCAAGTAAATGAAATGCAATTGAAGTTAAAATAAAGCAGAACTGTATAAAGAATAAAAGTTGATAAGATAAAGGTGATACGATAGATAGTAATTGAAATTTTATTGCCCATCATCGCAGGTAGGGATGTCAACGGGTAGATAGGATATAAGTAGTAGTTAGTAGTAGTTCCTTCGTATTCTACCTGCTGGATAAATATTGGTTCCATACTTGTAGTTTATTTTTGAATGAAATATTAAAGAAATCACTAACTTCATCAATGTCCACATCTTACAACATTATATAAAGTTTCATGTTGTCCAATTTTAATCTAGAAGAGTCTGAAAACATAAGAAGTTCATTAAAAATTTCTAACAATCACTTAATTAAAGTATCTAAATAAAAGTGTTAATTTCATTACCTTCCATGTTGGTCCATAACTTGTCTCCGAGACATATCAATGACTCCACAATTTCTGGAAGTAATCTACTCCGATGTGGGGTAAGAATCTGACCACCATTACTGAATGAAATTACTGAATGAAGACTTTACTAATATATATATATATATATATATATATATATATATATATATATATATATATATATATATATATTGTAAATTAAAGTTTAGCGAGTACGTGTATCCACGGGTACGGATATTATGATATATGTACTCGCACTGTTAACATGCGAGTATCAAAAATACATGTACCTGCGGGTAGCGGATATCCATTTTTAATATCCGTTTTCTACCCATTGTGGGTTTTATCTGCGAATACTCGCGGGTACGGATTTTTTTGACATCCCTAACTATAGGGTGTACAAAAATTTATAGGTTAAAATACTCCATTGGTCCACGTTTTTGTTCAAAAATCTCAATTAGGTTCTAAGATTTTGTTTAGTCTCAATTAGGTTCATATTTTAAAAAATGCGTAACAATTAGGTTCATTCCATTAGTATGGTGGTAACGATGTTAAGGATGTGCCACGTGTCAGCTCCTCATTTTTTTGATTTTTTTAATTTTCTTTTTTTAAAAAAAAAATTATTCATGCCACGTGCACGTCAATATTGTGCCACGTGTCAAGTCAGTAAGGTAACACATGTCAAGTCATTGTCTAAATCTCAATTTGGTCCATATATTTGTTATTTTGATTACATTTTAGTCGATTTATTTTAAAATTTTAAATATATTTATTTTAACTTTTTACAAGATTGTTTTAAAATTTTATATTTAAATTTATAAAATTTTTATTTTTAAACCAACTCTAACATTTGTATATAAATTATTTAAAACAATTTTGTAACAAGTTAAAATAAATATTTTAAAGTTTTAAAACAAAATATAAGTAAAGTTTAATGTAAAATAAAAATTTAAATAAACTTAATATTATTAAAATGTTTAATAAAAATATTATTATAAAATTTATATAAAAGTTAAATTTGGTCTCAATTTGGAGAGGATGAAATTGAAAATTAAAAAAAAATGAACTGAAATTTAATCAAAATAACAAATATATGGATCAAATTAAGATTCAGACAATGACTTAACACGTGTCACCTTACTGACTTGACACGTCGCACAATATTGACGTGACACGTGGCATGAATAATTTTAAAAAAATTAAAAAAAATAAATAAATAAAAAATAAAAAAATGAGGAGCTGACACGTTGTACATTTTTAATACCGTTACCATCATACTAATGGAATGAACCTAATTGTTACGCATTTTCAAAAATATGGACCTAATTGAGACTACAAAAAATTTTAAGACCTAATTGAAATTTTTGAACAAAAACGTGGACCAATGAAATATTTTAACCAAATTTATAATATTTGTAAAATATATTTTCAACTATATATATATATATATATATATATATATATATATATATATATATGTAAGCGTAGAAAGATTAATCCAAAGTCTATAAATCCAGGTATTGCGTATAGGTCTTATAAGAAGTTTGATTTAATTAACAGATTTTATAATCTAAAAATATTTTAACAAATATAAATGGGTTTATATTTTAATATTATCTTAGTATTTTGTAACTGAAATATAATATTCTTATTTGGAAGATACATGATTTATAAACCACTATATTTATAAATATAAAGGCATACCCAAGGCTAAGGCATTGCTATTTTCACACATGAAATTTGATTGATTTTAAATTAAATTATTCATTCTATATATTTGTTCTCAAGGTTAGTACACCAAGCTTTTATCGAAATAAATTATTATCTACCGTAGGATTTGGTAAAACTCGATTTCAACTTTAGTCATCTTAAAAGCTTGTTAGAAGGAAGAAGTTAAAGAATATAAATTATCAAGGTGATGGGGACTACAATCCCTTTATGTAACCTTTGTCATTACTTTTTCTAAAAATCAATATTTCTAATTTGCCCCCTTCAACAAATTAGAATATTGCGAATATCTACACAGTTTATCTTTTCATGACATTTATATAATGTTCCTAACACATTTAATTATTTTATATATATATATATATATGACCAAAATTATTAACAATCTTTCATTGGTCACAAATATATATCATTAAAATTCTTATAAATGTGTTAGATTTTATGAGTTCAAAATTGTCATTATATGCCTTGACCATATTCAAAAGATCTCGTACATTGATTACATTTGCATATAGAACCAAAACAATTTTAATTGAATTAATCGCAAGCAAACCTAACAATGATCACTAATGCTTACAAAACCAAATGACATGGACTCATCATGAAATGTATAGCATGAAAATTACATGAAGGTGATTTGTACACGTCTATTTTTTAACTTGTCCTTACGTTATCTCAATGAGATCAATATAATAACCTTAATATACAGAGTGTAATTTCTGAATAATATTCAAAGTATGTCCTAAGAAAATGTATGCATGCATAAAATCAAACATAGAACACAAAACACATAAAAGTGACTAACTTCCTCTAAACCAAAGATTCCTCAAAATGTAAAATGTAACATCCCTGGCTCGCCCAGATCATGTCAGGTTACTACAGCCCGATGCACCCCAACCCCTCACCCTTCTCCGTCCATTCATATTGGGTGGGTTGTTGCCAGCTGGTGAGCCAGAGGTGTTAAAGGTCAGGTTGGGGGTTCGATCCCCACTGGCAACAACCCACCCAGTATGAATGGACGGAGAAGGGTGAGGAGTTGGGGTGCATCAGGCTGTAGTAACCT
>Ga0214542_1010403_pt1 | contig 13593 bp, 10 predicted proteins | sample CNSS1metaG_FD_160096 | JGI IMG/M metagenome (GOLD analysis project Ga0214542, IMG submission 160096) | Root nodule microbial communities from cowpea collected in UCLA plant growth center, Los Angeles, California, USA - CNSS1 | ecosystem: Host-associated > Plants > Roots > Nodule | place: USA...
ATATATAATATATATATATATATAATTTTTGTCTCATCCTCATTTTCACCAGACAATGAGTATATATTTGAACTCATTTTCTTATTGTTTTAATATCAATGAAATATTTTTTATAAAAAATAAAATAAAAAACATAAAAATAAAACATGATATTATCAAATATTTAATGTAAAAAATACATATTCTCTTTTTTTTCACATTAAATATTAAGAAAGAAATTATAATTACATACAAAATGACAATTTGATGAAAGTCAAACAATTATATAAAATATTAAAGAATTACACATAACTAAAATTTCATGACAATCAAAGAATCTATTTATTTTACAAATGTTGAGAAATTTCACTTGTGTTAATGAAATAAATTTGATAAACTTAAAAAAAATTATAAAAAGAAAACAAATAAAAATTTTAAAATATTCCAAATGTCTCTTTATTTTCTTTGTTTAAATTATAATGAGATATTTTTCTTATACCAACACCACTTGAAAAATAATACATATAGAAAAAAAATTTAACTAATAATAATTCAAATTTTGACATATATATTTCATGTTTTGAACTTCAATCTATGTTGGAGGTTGATAAACAAGCCATGACACTAAAATATTACATTATAAATAAAACATCTTTATGCAATTACAATGGTGAATTATACTTATGAAAATGTATTAGAAAATAAAAATATTTGTAAAAATTTATTGTATAAAATAAACTAAAAAAGTAGCCTTATACATTATTGCATATACAAACAATATGTGGAAGCAAAGATAAATAAGAAAAGTTGATTAATGACCATAACAAGATATTCTTAACTTGATTAAAGATACAATTGTGGTTTATTCCAATACTTCAAAAACTTGGATGAGGTTAGCAAATAAACCAAAGGTAATGTTATGTAACATGAAAAGGATATAACATCAACAAGTTTGTTCGGCAAAAGGTCCACACTATGATAATAGAAATATAGAATTAATAGAATTAGTTTTTAGCTCAATCATAATAGTTTTCTAATTCAAAAGGCAATAACCTTATTATGACAATAATCACCTATTTTGACATTATTGAAAAAATATAGAAGTTTGATTATATTCAATTTATAATTCTTTTTTTTAAGTGTAAGTTGGCTCACATAGGCAGACTAATGGTTTTCATTCATTTGGTAGATCTCAATAAAAATAGGTTTTTATATAAGTTAAGTATGAAATTGAAGTGATATGTATGAGTCGTTTCTGTCTTAGTACTTAGTACAAGTAGACAATAAACTATATATGTAATAAAAAATGTCTCATTGATAACTTTAATAAGTAAATAAAACATAATTAATAAATACATTTAAATAACAATATGATGTTTAGTATTTTATTAAAAAACAAATAAATTAATATAGTTTTACTAAATTAATGTTAAAATGCATTGAAATAATAATTAGAAGAAATATTTTCTTTTGTAGTTGAACAAATTCAAGCTTTCACTTGTTAAAGTAAAAAATAATCCCTCTATATAATTTATTTATGACTTTTACTTTTATGAAGATTTAACAATAATAAAATATGAATAAGAAAATAAATGTTACTTCTTATAAACATTATTTCTTATATGTTATTTAATTCTTTGATTTATACTTTGAATTATTAACCAAAATCATAAAACAAATATGGTATCAGTTTTGAAACATTGTATATTCAATTTTTTGTCACATTTGAGGGTCGGTTTAATAATTGATTCAAAAAATTTGTGTTTAGCTTCAATTTTCGCTGGGATACATGTAGCTCTGAAATATAGTAAGCAAATGGGTCTCTAGTTAAAAATCAATGATGAAGATTTTCAATTTACATAAAGAACTATTATCGGTTAATAATGGGTAAAAAAAATTGAACTTGGTGAAGATTTTAATGATCATAAAAAAATACTAAAGGAGTTGAGGGACACTAGAAAACATTAGTGCAAAAAGAGTCTTCAATGATGCTTATTAAGAATGTTTCTAATGCTCACGTAGTAAAATGAAAACAGGATGTTATTTTAGCAAATAAAGATAATTTTTTAATGACAATTTCCAAATACCCGTCGTCACATTGCTACAAAAGTTGGATAATTATGACTCTTTCAACACTCATTGTTGAAAACTTACAAAATAACGAGGGTTTGACCTAGACCCGTCGTTGAACATGTTGAAACAACGAAATGACACGATGAAGTGAAATAACCGTTATTAATTAGTTGTCGAAGGATAAAAAGGTCTTGCCTTTTTCACTTCCTCGATGCACAATTCTTCTTCTTTGTTTCCTGTCGCTGCACCTCCACCATTTCTTCTCATCACACATAGTTCCTCCTGTCACTGCTTTATTCGTCCTCATTTGTGTTACTCGTCCAACCGTCTACCGTTTTCAAACGTTAACGGCGTCGCCACCATCTTCGTGCAAAGGCATCGCCGTGTCCCCACACCATTGTGGTGTTTGCCTCGCAACCCCTCTCCATGACAGTTTCGTTTCACATCATTAGCCTTTCGTTCACGCGCCATATTTTCGTTTTGAGTTTGCACCCGTTGGCCTTCTATTCAGGTGCTACTTACTACCATAGCCGTTTTCATTAATCTATTTTCGTTACCAGTGTCTTGGTCTCCATTACGGGTAAGTTTTTTTTACTTTGTTTTGAATTTTGAATTTTTTTTATAAAATTGTTTCATTAGTTTTTATTATTTACAGTTAGAAATATTTGTTTTATTGAATATTATGAATATTTGATTATATTTTTTGTTTAGAGTTATTAGGGGTGGCAAAACGGGTCAACCCCACCTGTTTGAGCCCGACCCGATATTGACCAGCTGAAAACGGATTAGGTCGGGTTGGCCCGCCAACTAAAAATGGGTTACAACTTAGAACTCAACCCACATGAAGGCAGACTAGCGAGCTGGCGGGTTGGCTCGCCAGTTTCGAATTTTTTTTTCTTATGATTTGCATTCTAAGGAACCATTTCAAAGAACAAAATTAACAGCAAGAAATTTTTTAAATCAACATAACATCCAACAATCAGGGCAAAACCAGGGCTAAATCAACATTCCCAACACAATAAGAGAACAATGAATACACAATCAGGACAAAATTGCAAAGGGAAAAAACACAATTAGGACAAAATCGAAAATGGGAAAATGCGATTAGGTCAAGAACGTGATTTAGGGAAAGAATAAACGATTTGTTCACAATCCTCTCCCTCACGTGACTAGTAGTGGTGGTGGCTTGCATCTACGACGAACGATGGTAGTGGCTTACGTCTACAATGGATGGTGGCTTAAGTCAAAACTATATAACACACTTAATACCATTTCAACGTAAAACATTTAAACAATAATTTTATGAGTATTTGTTTTCTTGTGTTGTTCAACTTTTTTATTTCTACTTAATATAAAACTTATAGTCACACTTAGATTCCTAACAATATCATCAGCAACACCAACACCTCCAACAACCAACATTTTCACATGAAAGTAGCACATTGATCTAAGTCCATTAGGTTGCTATTTTCCTACAAAAACAAGAGTATAAGGTAACACAATGCACATGGATAGATGATCATAGTTACAACTTGCAAGATGACCTGGCATGTGTAAACATGTTAGGAAATTTGGCTTTGATGCCTTTCTAGATTGATTCTCTATTCCTCCATAAATAGTAAAGACACACTTTCAATTATTAATGGCATTTTATGTACAACTTACATCAGAAAAATTATAAATATATATAACTAATGGATTGTATCCTATTTCTAATCTGTACAAGAATCCTGAAAAAGTGATCATAGCATATCCCCTTTAACAACATTAAGTTTTGCATATTCGTTTTGATCTCGCTTGAACATCACTCAGAGAACCTATCCTGCTACATAAACATATTTTATAACAAGACTTTTCTCTGTGAATTCTTTATAATATTTCAATGTGTTAGATTTACAGATATATTTGATATAATATTATGTGTGCAGTTATTGTTATTAGTAGTTACAGGGGACCACTGGCCGTTTAGTATTTGGTAAAGAACTTTCTGCCATAAATATTATTAAAAATGGACCCTCAACAGCTGGCACTAATGGTTGCTTAATGTAATTACGATTTTATAATGACTTATTTCCTTTCTCGCCATCCAAATTTTCAAGATACATTTGTTAAAAACAAAGAATCTGCTAATGAAAAGAAATTTACAAGAAGAAAAATAAGAAAATCAAACATTTGTTTAATCGGTTAAGCATTAACGAGAGGTATGTTTGATTGAGTGATACCATGGAGAAAAGAACTTAAGCATGGTATGCAAGAGATTCCACCAAAAACTAGGCCTTCATATGCTACAAAAGGAAGCATATTTACACCACCGAGAGATTAAATATGAAGGCCATATCACAGACAAAGAATTTGAATCCAATCTATAATTAGAAGCATTCCTCTATAAAAGCAGAAATTTTTCACTCTTCTCTTCTTAGATCATTGCCTTGCTCCTTCTTCACCTGAAGTTGGTTGTTGCAAAGAGTTACTGGCTGCAGTAGGAGTAGCTTCTTCATCATGTGTCTCTACATTTTCATTTCTTTCTGATGTGTGAGACTCATCAAGGGATTGGCTCATGGTAAACGTCACAGGTCTTACATGTTTTGTTTCAGAAGAGTTCTTCAGTGGCAGACGGCAAACTGGGCAGGTAGATTGTTTTCTCAGCCATATATCAATGCAAGAAAGATGAAAAGTGTGGCCACATTTCGGCATGATACGCAAAACTTCTCTTTCTTTGTAATCTGCCAAACATATTACACACCTGCAGAACCAAACTAAGTTATATATATCTATATCTATATCTATCTATCTCCTCCTTGCAAGAGCTTAATAATCTATCAAAGTTGTTTGTATATCATGTGCTATGAACAATGCTATGCAGTAAGAAATTGCTGCAACAGTTTGAAATCTTCTGTCAAGGAAAACATGAGGAACTTGTTCTCTGTGACCTACAATTGAGAGACTAAAACTTAACTGTGTGTGTTCAAGGGAACTGAAAGCCTCTTGGTTGAACTTCAAAGTAGGGATTGCATCAAGCAGAACAGGTTCTGATTCAGGGTCATTAACATGATGTTCTGGCTATCAGTAAACAATGAAAAATTAAAATCTAAAGCAACCAACCTTCACAGTATAGAATCACAAACTAAATTGCAAATTAGACAAAGTCCATTCTCTTGTGATCCACCATTTATTTGGAGGGTCCCGAAACATTCAATTCATGAACTTTAAATTATACGAAGTATTAACAATGAAACTTGTTCATGACAGAATTTGGCTAGTGCTAAGTTGTTAAATGAGTTACAAACGCTGCATCGGAACCCGAATGCAGTGTGAATACTTGTAAAGATTTGGTTTTTGACTATAAAGATTTGGTTTTTGACCCAGCTCAATGGTGTGTCGTGTGGTGTGATGTATTTACCCGACCCCACCAGTAAGATAAGGCTTTGTAGTTGTTTTTGTCATTAACATTGAAAAAGTCTCGATTACGAATTGGATTAGAACATCAGCATAATCTTATCATGACAAATGGCAATTAACTTAAGGGGCAATACACATTTAATGATACCTATTTCCAATTCCCAACATCTGATTAAAAGCTTAGAGACAAGCCACAGATTTACTTTTTAGAAACAGAATGCAGCATTTGCATCAGAATCAAATGTTAGAAGGAACAAGTAAAAATCGCAGCAATCATCATTCCTCTTACACTAAGTACCGGATCAGAAAAATAACATATGAGTCGTGACCAAATGAAATAGAGATTACAGTATTGATAGAAGTTTCATAGAAATTGAACAAATCACGCAAAATCAAGCCCCGTTCACTGGCAAAAACAGGAAAAGGGGGAAGGAAGAAAAAGGCACAGTCGAACTTACCTGTTCAATATCAATTCTTGATTCAATCTCATACACCATCCGAGATTCAACACCTCCTCTTAGCCTTCCACATATGATTCTGGTGCAGACAAACACAATGAAAGTGGCACTCATGCCAAAGCCAATGACCGTGGTCACCAAATTGGTACCTGAACCCAACATCTCCAACCCAAAAACCAATCCACACACACACACGCACGCGCCAAGTGATGCAAGCACAACAAACACACCCCTCAAGCTAGAAGCAGGAATAGCGACAGAAGCAGCACCACAGCATATAGAACACCGCCACTTCACAGATTCTTCAACCCAAACGCATGATGGCACCCCAGACAAAGTCCACACTTGACAAGTCGGAACAGACAAGAGAAGATAAAAACTAAGAAAAACACAGAAGAAAAGAGATACCCATGTCAGAAAAATGGAAACTTTAGAGCTATTCAGAGGAAAAGAAAAGAGATGGAATGGAATCACAGTGGCTTTGGTGTGACTCAAAGGATGGTGGTGGGGGAACAGACAAGAGCGTGTAGAGAGAGAAAAAAAAACTCTCTTATTTTCTTACTTGGGAATTAGAACGGTGCAGGTGGGGTCCACTGCATGAGGTGGACCCTCACAGATGTTGGGGATTTGTTGATCAGACGGTTGAGAGTGGCTGTCAATTTTTCGGCGGCAAAAGATCTTAACGGTAAAAAAAAAAACTATGAAAGAAAGAACAGCACTGGATTTTGAAGATCTGACAATTCTCAAACTTGTTTAAGCTTAAGGAGGACAAGATTTGATGTTCTGTCCATTTCTCTTGTTACATCTTTCTTGGAAAATCATTCTGATATGCAACAAAGTCTTTTTAAGAATATGACTTAACATACACTAAATGCACCTTCCATTGTTACTACTATTTAAAATTAATTGTTACTTTTAACATAGTAATGTGTTTAAAAATCATACTAATTTATATTTTTTAATAATTGATATTTATGTTTATATTTCTGATAGACAAAACAATGATACTATGTAAAAGAGAAATATGTATAATTAATATTTAAGATATGATTAGATATTCCAAGAAAACATGTATAACTAACAATCATGGATTACATCTTTATTACTCTTTATTTTTGTTTCTTATTTGTATCCTTCGTAATTAATTTTAAATAAAAAAAATACACATTCCGTAAATCTTGCATTTTTAATATGTTTACAATTTTTTAAATTAATGTGATTTGGAAAAATGTATATAAATTCCTCATACATATTTAGTGCAATCTATGTTTTGGATAATAACAATAAAATATATGCATGTAAGGTATTTCAAATAATTAATTAAACAGCAGCATGAATAAAGAAAAAAGAAGAAGAAGAAGAAATATTGAGAACAAACTCACTAATTAAGTCTCGATCTCAATGTATTTTATTCTATCATAAGAGTTATGTTTTAAAAAAGCTATAACTAATATAAAATAATTTAATAATATATTTTTTCATTTATCCTTGAAAATGTCATCAGAGATTATGTATTTGTTCAATATTTGGTAAACTATTGACTATTATTGACAGAAATAATTAATTCAAACAATTAAAAACTAATGAAATGCTTAATAACAATTAATTAAAAATAAGGTTATGTTAGTCTTCTGTGGTTTTTCCCTCATTTTTTCACTTTCTCCATTCTAACACTGATGTTATATCTTTGTGTGTAAGAAAGAAATAACAACAAAACCACCAAATGCATCGGTAACATCAATTCTTGAGGATGAGCTGTTTTACTTACTTATACTTTACTTTACCTCGTGCTTTGTCTCTTTGTACCACTCCATATACTTCCCTATTTCTTTTCTTTTTTGGAAGTGAAAAATAAAACACTAAAAGATTTTAATAATCTCACTAATTAAGGAAAGTAATGATGTTATTCACACGATTTTTTAATACGACGTTCACGTGTTACTCATCTTTGGTGCATAGGAAAATTAGGTGTATAATTTAATTTTAAGAAAGAAATATATTTTTTCTATTAAGAATAAATCTTGCTTTTATTAGGTTTTATACTCAAATCCCAATCATATTTATCTATGCTTACATTACAAATTATTAAATTAGAATTTTCAAACGTGATAGGAAAACCATCTTTAATGCTATGTTTTGTTTCTTTGTTTTTTCCTAATTACCTTGATTTTTTTTAAGTATAAGTGTTAGTATATATAAATGACTTTTTGGGGAAAAAAAATTGAGATCCAAGTTTCTATGTTACTTATCGTTTTTAAAATAATTACATTTAAATGTAAATTTTTTTTTTGCAGTAACCGATCCCTATATGAAGTTAAAAATAAATGGTGTTCATATTGCAATACCGTTGAAGAGTGAATGGTGTTCATATTCAATCTCAGATTTATATAAAATTAAATTAATGGGATTCTTATCTCAATGCTTATCATCACTGTGACTGTGTGCTGTCTTAATTGCCCAGTTTTTATTGTCACAAATTGCCACCAAAGTCAATCAATTTAATATTCTACTAATTACTTTTAATCTAACGTACTGCCATAATTTTTAATTAACATGTTATAATATATATATATATATATATATATATATATATATATATATATATATATATATATAATGTAGAAATCTGTAACGAAAAGCAGAGGCTGAGAAATACTAATTCAATATTTTCAATTTCCAAGGTTGAGTTATTCTTCCATACTTCTGAGCACTTTTCGGATAAAGGTAAACAAAGTAAGAAAATGTTGATTTGATTTTCATAACGTGATTTATCATTTTTGTTATTAGAGAATAATGGTTTGTATATTTTTTTCATAGGTCAACATTGGTTTTTTAAGAAATAATGTTAATTTCGAAAATTAGTGTCATTTTATTTAAATTACTTTGATGAATATTAAAGAGCGTACCACTTGATAGTTTTTGTGATGCAAAATAGGGGGGATTTTTTTTTTATGGTTGATTTGGACTATCTTCAATTTCACACACCTTTTAAAATCATATATTTGTTTTAATTATGGTTACGTTTCATTATATATTTTTTAAAAAATATATATGATAACGATCTAAATACATTTGAATTTTCGCCCTGAAGCGGTTTCTTTCAGTTCTGTGATATTTTTAAAAATGCAACCACATCGAGAGATATTGTTGAAATGCAAATAAATATAAGAAACTAATACAATAATACACATAACTAAATTCATTGTATGGAAAATATATATTAATAAATAAAATATTAATGGAAATATTACACAATCAAATAGACATTGTTCTTATATTGATTAATCTGTATATGAGTTAGATTTATGTATTTATTTTTTTAAAATTCAAATTGACCAATTTTAAAACATGAATTGTTTGATTTTTTTTATTCAAATCTTTGAGTGAGAAGGAATTAAAAATACTGTAACCCTGGAAAATAATTTAAGTTTTATGTCTAATTATAATACAAAATGAAGATCTTGATTTATTTTGAAAAGAAATAACACAAAAATATAAACAAAATAAATTACTTTTCCATTAAAATTGTAAATAAAACCTTTCCATTTATATTATCTTGTCAAAGTTTATACTAAGCATCATTATACACTCTTACACATCTCAACTATACTTCCTTCCTAAAGCTCATTTATATTATGTTTCAAATATTAATATTTTTAAAAGTATATACTCAAGTTTTATTTAACTATTTCAAAATGTACATTAAAAAATTGTTATTAACATATGAAATATTTAATTTTTATTATTAAACTTTAATCAGTGACTGTATACTCAACAAAACAAAAACTACCATAATACATTAAACTAAGATTAATTTTAATTATAAAACACCACATTTTGTAATGAAAGATAATATAAAATGAAGCTTTAACACCCCCTATGTTCCCATTCCACCAACCCCTAGTTGACCAAATCATGGACTTGTGTGAGCTTCTCAATGTGTCATGTGACAAAGAAAAGAGAAAAATACAAACACCAGCACTTAGCTCAAGGAAAAAAAAAATAATAGTTCATGAGAAAAGACATGAACCATTAATTAGGGAAGAGACTAGATACTTTCTTCATAAAATTAATTAAACTTCAGTGTCAATAATAGTCAACACTATTTTTTGAAAACGATATCCACTTTCTTCCAACACGACACTCTTTAAAATACTTTTCAGATTTTTAAAACTCCTTTTAAGATCTGACCACTATATATGGTACCAAAGATTCCTTCTGTCAATTGCATGAAAATGGAAATTATAATTTTGGTTGCATGAAAAAATAGATATATTAGGTGATATTTCATAATGATAAAACTTATTGAGATAAAATCTTTAGAAAAACCTTAGTTTGATATTAAGAAAAAGTTTATAAACACATCATAAATCACTTTACAAATTCTTTTAAATGTTCCCTAAGTACATTACATTAAGCTAAATGGATTGTGACATCATATAATTATGACAGTTAATATTTGAGTTATTAAACATTTTGAAGTATGACATATCTATGTACTCTTTCTCTCTAAATCCAGAAAAATTATAGGCAAGTGGGGGAAGATTCAATATAACTACTTTTGGTATTGGCTGATTAATAATTTATATGATACGGTGTTGCAAAGCCACAATAATGCTTAATTAAAGATTTGAACATACTATGTATCATTTTCGCACACCAAAAAACATGTAAACATTGGAAATTTTATATTGAGTGGTGACGATATATATATAAATGAGATATATATACTTCTCATTTAATATAATAGTTGTGTGGAATTATATATGCTTTTCGCAATAGGATGAGGATGATGTTGTGAGGAAATGTTCCTAAGTCATGGCTTGGACTAGTTATCATTTTTATTAATGGACTTTACTTTTGTATTTAAAAAAAATTGTGGGGAATTAAATTGAACAAGAAAATCTAAATTTTAATAATTAAAGATAAAAAATTTCATATTCATACGAAAAATATGTAGATATAAAATATTTACTATTTTAGTTATAAGTTTGTTGAGATAATATTATTAGGATTAATTGATTTATTCACGAGATATTATTTAAATTCTTATCATAATTTTGCTTTTAAAACAAAAAGTATATATTTATATTGTCTTTAACCGTTAAGGAGTGAACTTCTAACATATTTCTCTCACGTCCAGGTATATAGGTTCTAAGTGACTTTGATATCATGTTAAGGAGTGCATTTCTCAATTTCAAAAAATTAATTTTGTAAGGTCATGTTTGCATCCCACTTATATATTAAGATTGTCTTTATCTTTGATCAATGTGAGACTTTTACCGTTAACTTTAATTCAAAAGCATTTTAAAAATACATTTTCTTCCGCTAACAATATTATTCAATATTGATATCGATAACATGGATGTTCTTTTTTCTAAAAGAAAAAGTCATCTATATTTTCTTTGTATCAACATATTTCCTCATAATTATTGATTGATTTATGAAATCTCCTTTATTAGACAATTGCAAAATGATCCACAAATATCGATTTTTACAAATTTTATACATTTAAAAGGTTAAATCTTGAGTCAAAACAATATACACAGAAAAACTAACAAAAACTATTGGAATGATTTTATATATATCAGATTTAGAAAATGAAATTAATATTAAACTTGGCATGAGAAAGTAGCTAGCAAGATGCATAGAATGAGCCAAATTTGTTGAGTTTCTGAGTATGAAGAAGTACCATGACCCAACAGCTTCAGTAGTTGGAGATTCTGAGTGTAAATGGATTGTACTTCAATTCTATCCAATGCAACCAACAAACATAAATAGTTGTTGGTTCCATGATCAAAGTAAAGTATCTTGCTCTCATGATCCAAGTGAGTATCTTGCTGTTTTCTCTTTTTTATTTTCTTCTTCAAGGGAAGGGAAAGTACTTCACTCCATCATACTTTAGTACTGAAAAATCAGATTCATGAAAGGACATAAATATATTAAATAAAACAAATATCTGAACTTGGAAGGAAACATCATTAACATGCCCATAAAGATGGAACTGTTTTTCACAGTGGAAGATGACAAACGGGGCCACTCCAACCCAAAACAATGACACACTTATTTACTTTTGGCCTTCTAAACAACTTTCGAGATTGAGATTCATGTTTTGGATGATTACTCCTTGTCACAGCCAGGCACTAGCAATAAACAAAGGAAAAAAAAAAGAATACTTCAGATGTATTTTTCCCAGATAAAAAAAGTGCTTTGATATGATTTTATTACCTAAAAAGTATTGTACTTTCTTTTTTTCATCTGAGTCTCAATAAATTTTCTATTTCTTGGGTTCACAATTTAGTCCTTGTAGAGATTCAATATGCTTAAAATTGTTTTCGATTTAGATGCTGGGATTACATTGCCGTTTAAGTTAAAATTTTATACAAAGATGATAAAATGGATTGAGTTTAGTTGATCAACTTATCTTTATATATATATATATATATATATATATATATATATATATATATATATTTTTTTTTAAGATTGACTCAATATTGAAAGCATAAATGCAGAATATGATCTTAACAATCAATCATAAACTCATATACAATATCCCATATTGATAATCATGCTGTAAAAAGTAAACGGAAGCGTACCTGAATTGGCCATAACGATAATATGAGAGAGCACTAATGATATAGTGATCTTCCTCTCGTAGAGCACCTTTATTTCCCTTTGGTTTTCTCTCTTGATGGGGATAGGGAGAAAGGAACAGGAAAAGTACGTTATGACTCTATGTGTGCTCTCAGAAAGGGATTACGACCATTTATAAACTGAATTACTTAAGTTTTAGTATTTCTAATTTGGCCCCTCATCAAATTAGAAATTACTAACTGGTCTCTACACAATATTTATTTTCATGACATATGCCTTAAGTCAAATCTTTAATTTAGTCAGATCACTTTATTATTTGGCTTTATAAATAATGGCCCTAACACATTTAATTATGTGTCATATATATGCATGACCCAAAATTACTAACAATCTCCCACTGGTCACAAATATATATGTCCTTACAACCTTATAAATGTGTTAGACTTTATGAGCTCAAAATTGCCATTATATTACTCGAGTATACTCCAAAAGTCCCGTCCATTGATTATATCAGTAATTAGAACCAAACCAGTTTTTCATTGCATCAATCACAACTAAAACAACAATGATCATTAATCCTGACACAACCAAATGACATGGATTCATCATGAAATGTGTAGCATGAAAAATTATGTGAAGGTGATCTATATATACACATCTATTTTCAACTGGTCCAAACTTTAACTTAATGAGATCAATATAAAAACTTAATGTACAAAGTGTAAAATTAAAACCACATATATAAATAACCAAATATGTCTGAAAGTTTAATGTATGCATACAAGAAATTAAACATAGAACATAAAACATATAAAAATAACTATCTCCCACTAAACCTCAGATTCCTCAAACTGTAAAACACCCATGTGAGCAACATGCTCATGAAAGACCTTGGGTGGAAGTCCTTTAGTTAGAGGATCTGCAATCATGGAGTTTGTCCCTAAATGTTCTATGGAAATCTGTCCACTCTGTACTCTTTCTTTAACAACTAGGAACTTAATGTCGATGTGCTTCGACTTAGTCGAGCTCCTATTGTTGTTGGAATACAATACAACTGATTTATTGTCACAATATAACTTAAGTGGTC
>Ga0214542_1010404_pt1 | contig 13593 bp, 6 predicted proteins | sample CNSS1metaG_FD_160096 | JGI IMG/M metagenome (GOLD analysis project Ga0214542, IMG submission 160096) | Root nodule microbial communities from cowpea collected in UCLA plant growth center, Los Angeles, California, USA - CNSS1 | ecosystem: Host-associated > Plants > Roots > Nodule | place: USA...
GATCTAGTGCAGAAGCAGAATATAGAGCTATGGCTTTAGCCACATGTGAACTTGTTTGGCTTAAGCAATTGCTTCAAGAATTGCAATTTGGAGATGTCACTCAAATGACACTCATATGTGACAATCAAGCTGCTCTTCATATTAGCTCTAATCCTGTCTTTCATGAGAGGACCAAACACATTGAAATTGACTGTCACTTCATTCGAGAAAAAATCCTATCCGGGTACATCAAGACCGAGTTTGTCAACTCAAGTGATCAATTAGCAGATATTTTCACTAAGTCTCTTCGAGGACCTAGAATTGATTATCTTTGTAACAAGCTTGGTACATACGATTTGTCTGCACCAGCTTGAGGGGGAGTGTTAGATGATATAATATTGTGTTTAATAGTTGGGCTCAGCCCATTATGTATTTCTGGGATTTGGCCCATTATCAATATAAATAAATTGTCCTTTATGTAGGGTTTACACAAGGGAGATTAATCCCAAAACCCTATTTCATCTTATTTTACACTTTATAATAAATTCAGTACCGTAGTTATAAAGCAGATCCTCAGTGTATCTGAAAGTGACCTGCAAAACAGGCAAAAAGAAGGTGATGTGGTTCATAATTTGTATAAATTTACCCAGAAAAGTATATTTCTTAATCACTACATTTTTTTTGTTAAATTTCATTTTAGTTCTTATATTTTAAATTGATGGATTAATTACCTAATTTTCATATAAATTAAATAGATTAATTCTGAACTTTTAATTTAAAACTTAGCGACAATTTTTTACCATCAGATTTTTATCTTTATCAAAGTTTGAAGATTAAAAATTTTCAAAATTGCAGGCCGTGTGGTTCTTCAAAAGCTATCACTTTAATAATCTAGTATTTTTTCAATTTTAAAATTTCAAACTTTTGAAAATATTGTTTATTAACTACGCAATAGTAGAAATGTTATATAAATAAAATTATCAAATTACTTTGTAAATGAATAAATGAGCCAATACCTTATCATTGAAAACTTTTTGTATGGTGGCATTCAAGTTATGTTCCCACTGCCATCTGGTTTTTTCATCTCCTTCTACACCAAATACATTCTTTAACTTTGGTGTTATTGGCCTTCTCTCACTGAATTTCTCCATATTCGGACATTCTCTTACAATCAATATTTCCAGTGATGGAAAATCAAATTCACATTCCCTGGAACTGCAAAAGCTTCTCATGTAGTTTAGCCCCACAAGTTCTATAGAAATCAATTTGCTGAATACAATTTTCATCTCTTTGCCATTTTCACTTCCCTCATTGCTTACTATTTCCTTTACATTACCACAGTTGATTACCTTCATGGTCTTCAGTTGAACCATGCTTTGGGCCGTGGAGAATGCCATTAAGTTCCTTAATCGCGAACAATGCTTCAGTTCCAAATATGTCAAGTAAGTCAATGATACAGAGGGAGGAGCCAAATTGTTCAGTAAGTCACAGTTTTTTAAGCTTAAAAGCTCTAGTCTTCGTAGAACTGGAACTCGTCCTAATCCTAGATCCCTTATCTTTGAATGAACCAAAACTAATTCCTTCAGCTGCAATGTGATTCCGAATCTTTCTTGACGTGCAAAGTTTGCTCTTGGCTCTACCTCTTGAAGAAAAGAAGGGTAAACCATTTTTAACTTTTCTAAATTTGACATACAGTATGGAAACTGCCAGAGAAGATCGACACTTTCAACTGACATCAAAGTAAGCTCTTTTAGACGTTGCATTTGATACTTTGGTAACAACTCTTGTGCTTCATCGAAGTCAATTTCCATATACTCCAAATTGGGCAACACCTACATAATAAAAGAAATAAATGTGAATATTAAAACTACCACTAAAAATGATCATTTTAAGAATGATAATAATAATAATGATAAAAACAAAATAATATTTTTTTTATCTCTTTTTGGAATTAAGTAATCTTAAAATTTTATTTTTATTTAGTTTTCATTTTATTATCAAGTATTTTTAAATTTACGTTTCTTTGTAATCTTTTATTCTTGACTAAACATTCTTTTTGCTTGAACTCAAACAAACACTACCTCTTCAGCTGAAAAAACACATTCTTCTTCTTTCTTTGTTGTTTCACTGGTTTCTTTGAGGAATGTTTTAAGCGTCACACGCGTGCCGATGCTCAACTCCTTCAACTTTGGACACTTTATAAGATGTTTCCCCTTGTAGAAATGCTTGATGTTTGGTAGCCATTGTAATCTCACACACACTAGTTCAGGAAACACCAATGGATCATTGTTAACACCTGATGCAACTTGACTTGCAACAATTTCCACCATTTTCTCACAATGCAATGTTGATATGCGTTCAAGCTTTGGAACATCTTTGGCCACAGAAGAGGGAAACAAGTTCCTCAATTCATTACAATTATATATATCTATAGTTCGCAACTTTTTAAAATTAAGAATCCCATTTGGATCTGTACTCCATAACTGTTTCAACTTTGGGAGATTTTCAAGAAGAATAGCTTGCAAATTTGTGTCTATCCCTCCAAATTCATCTATCTCTTTATAATCATTGATTTCAAAAATCTCTTCCACCGACAGGCAACTACAAACTGTCAAGTTGTCCAAACATTCAACCCATCCTTTCATGTGACTCGGAAAAATCTTGTTTAGTTTATTGCATTCTTCAATTTTTACGGAAGCGAGATTAGAAAAGGAATCAACACTCACTTTAGTTTGCCATATATTTGTTAATCTATTCATTTTGCTAAGGTGGATTTCCTCTAACATAGGGAAGACACAAACCTGCATTTTTACGAAAACAAACTATTATTACATATAGAAATTAAACAAAAATACATAAGGTAGAATGTGATCGTGTAAAGTTAACATTTACTTATTTAAACCAATACACACCTTGTCAGCACTGTTTTCTTCAGTCTCAAAAATCTTCTCCATAATCCGACACTCACTTATGACAAGGCTTTTCAACTTCTTCAAACTGTTAGCCATAGATAGTGAACATAGATATGTCAATTTATCACAATGTTTCACAACTATTTTTATCAAGTTTTGGCCCCCAAAACATGCCGAGTGTTTGTCGCTCCATATCTTGTGGATGTTGAGTGAGGATATATTCAAGCTCTCTAAGTTTGGAGTTGCAACCTAAAACATATGTAATTAATATATTTCAACAATTAAACAGATTATTTGAATTTATAAGTATATAATATCATACCAGTTCACCAAAAAGAGGAGTCTTGTCATTTTGCACATCTTCACCGACAATTTCTCTACTACCCCCATTCGTAGTTTGAAGCTCTATTACATGTGATCCATAGGACCCATCCACTATGGTATAAAAACTTGTAAATGATGGTAACGATTGAAGTGTCAAAGACTGCAACTTATGAAACTCAAGTTGACCATAATCCACTGGTATTTGAAGGATTTCCTTTAAAGATCCACATTCACAAACCTCAATTATTTCTACACTGGTAGGAAATTTATCCATAAAAGAATTACATTCCGAAATCTCACATGTTTTTGAACTAGTAAGAACCTTAAGTGCGTAAAAGGAGTGGAGATTCTTCAATCGGTTACACACTTCAACTTTGATGGCTTTTAATTTGGCGAATGACGCAGCTGTAAGAAGACCGTAACATATCACCTCTAAGTTCACTAGATTGTAGAGGCATAGAGATTCCAAATTGGGAAAAATGTCCACACAATTAGACAATGTTGTTGAATTGAGATATTTGATGTTATTGTTATTTACAATGTGCAAGTGTTTTAGATATGGAAATCCATCTACATTCAACTCATTAACGACATTTTGAACACCATCTACATTTCCCAACAACAAACATTGTACTGTTTTAAACAACATTTTAATGCCTTCGTAGGAGTGAATGTCACTGGCATCATTCAGTTGCAATGCCAAAACTCTAAATGTTTCATACTTATCAGGCATCCTAAAGTCTCCAACAGAAAACATTTCCAAGTCTCCAACCACAATCTTGTAATCTTTTAACCTATCAAAGAACAAGTGATCGGGCAAAACTGAAACACAAGGGATGCTTAAGTCCACCACTTTCAACTGATACAAATTCTTTATTTCAGAAAGAAACAAATTTTGACCTTGGTTTGTCTCTCCTTCCCCCAACATTCTAATCACAGACTTTCTTATATACAACTCTTCTAAATGTGTCAAACTTGATAGAAGATGTGGTGGAATATTAGTATCCACTATGAAACAATCACTGATGTCTAAAAGTTGTAACTTATCCAAGCACCCTAACTCAGTAGGCAAAGTTTTTAGTTGAGATCCAGAGAAGCTGAGAATTCTTAATTTTTTCAGGTCTCCTATATGTAAGTTGTCATCCAATGTGCATCGCTCCAAACAAAGCATTCTAAGCTTTAATAGACATTTAATGGAAGATGGTAATCTTGATAGACGAAAACCAATCAATATTAAAACTTTGAGATTTTTCATTCCTTCAAAAAAATTCTCGGGTATTATCAAAGATGGATCATTAGTGTCTATTTGAAAAAATTTAAGTTGAGAACAATTTATCTCTTTAGGAAGCCCGTCAACAATATCACAACTGCATATCGACATAGAAGTGCAACTCTCTAGTTCGGGCCAATCATCTAGTTTGCCATTTCTGAGTGTAAAAACATTTCTATCATTGTTAGCTATGGACAAAGCAGCATCTCGAACCAAGTCATGCATATTGAAATGATTATTAGAACTTCCATCCAACAGTAAGCCTGAATCCTTTAGCTTTTGGATTGACGTTTTAATTCTATCCCGAGCTTCCCAAATTGAGGAGACCCCTTCAAGTATACCCAAACCAAAACAATATTTCACTAGGTCCATAATTAGTGGCTGATGGCCCATTTGAGCACAAAGTAAGAAAATGGACTTTATCTCCTCATTTTCTAGATGGTCATAACTCATCTTCACTGAGATATCCATAGATGTTTGCACTTCCACTAATTCTTGTCTTTTAAGTTTTTCTAGTGTAGCTTCCCATACTGGCTCACCCTTGCTTCGTAATGCCCTTGCGACTGTAACTATTGCCATTGGTAACCCTGCACAATATTTTTTCACAATTTCCTGTTTAGAGTCTGACATTTCATTACGTATTCCAGCCAACTTTTGAAACAACATCAAAGCATCCTTGTCATCTAATTCCTTTACGCAAAAAGTCGACTTTATATCCATTTTATCACACAATATCTTTTTATCCCGTGAAGTTAGCAAAATTTTGCACCCCTTGTGACTACCAAGGATTTTTTCTTTGTTCAACACTTTGTAAGTGTGATCCTTGTTATCATTATTTTTTGCCAACTTTTGGTCACTATGATCTTTATTATCATTTTTTTTGGCCAACTTTTGGTGATTATGATCCTCGAAATTTTGGTGATTATAATCCTCGAACTTTTGGTGATTATGATCCTTGTTATCACTGATTGAGACATCCTCATAATCATCTTCATCATCAAAAAGTGGAATCCCTAATTTGTTCAGGTCCAATTTATCCCAAAGATCATCCAAGATTAAAAGGGTGTTCCCTTTTTTTTCTTTAACCTCCTCCGTAGACAATCAGCTCTCACATTTTCACCTTCCCCTTCCAATCTCAATCCTAACACATAAGCAATTTCCTCCTGGACATTTTGTAGATTGGGATTGGCTGTTATTTCTACTTTAACCACCACATCAAACACCTTCTTGTCTTTAGCTTTTCTTGCAATTTCTTTGATTAAAGTGCTTTTACCCACACCCGCTGGCCCATACAATCCAATTATTCTCACAGTGGAATCCTCAAGTTGTGTCATTACTTTTTCCATTATGGATTTTGTAGAACCAAATTCTACAAAGTCGGAATTAAACAAAGTGGCATCATTAGAAGTTACATCTTCCCTATAGGAAACTTCATCAAAGTTGGGGGACTCATCAATTAGTTTTTTAACATCCACTTCCATTTTCTTTGCTCGTCTTCCTAACCTGTGTCTATTCAACAAGTACGAAAAAACATAACAACTGAGCGACCTAGCTCTTTTGTGGCCATCATCATTCTCAAACACATTCATTAGAGTCTCAATTTCATTCACTTTTCGAACCCATTCAATAACCTTACCTTCAATGCTGTTTAGATTTTTCTGAGTATCATCACATTGATGATTTATCCTCTCTTTTTCAAATCCAAGATCCTTAACACTATTGCTTAGTTCAAGAACATTTTGCTTGTAACAGATGATGTAAGTCACATGTCGAACACCAAGTTTTGATATAAAATCAATCACTGCCTCAACAGGTTTGCTAAAAGGCCCCAAATAATCCATTCTTAAAGCTTGATTATCTTTTACAAGGCTGGGTCACATCTCTTTTCCAACAAAACATAAAGTGAAAACATATCAGTCAATAACTAAATAAGAAAAGAGGATATTGTTTCATCTATAAAAAAGCCATGAGTAGATATATTAAAATGAAACCAAACAATGATGTGTTAAAATTTATAAAAGCATGCTAAATTTAAAAGCATGAATGAAAAATATTCAGTTAACATTGTATTAGAATGATATTTTAATAAAGTATTTTTGACAATAAAAAGTCTTACAGATTTTAAGAGATTATGTAAGTGATATACTTATATGTTTTCTTAAAAGTCTTTAAAACGATTAATATTTTATAGTTTCAATTTTAGAGGGTTTGTGTAGTAAAGTTAAAAGATTTAAAAGAATTCTATAAATGTATAAGATTTAAAAATAACTTCATGAATTTAGAAAACTTTCAGAATTTTTATGATGTTATAAAGACTGACATCGTTTGGACAAAATAGAAAATCGAGACAACTTTTTTCATTCTTTTAAAACTTTTTTGTTTTTTACTTCGTGCTTTACTATATTATTTTATCTATTATATATCAGTTTTTACATTTCGCTTAAAGAGTTTGAACAATAATTTTACATTATGACTTTTGTTATCTTGAAATATGAAAATAAATATTTTATATCCTAGTTCAGTTGGAAGTTTTTCATAATTACACTATTTACAAAGAAATTAATCATGTAGTACACAGGAATTGCTTTTCATGCTTTAATTTTTTAATCAATTATCTTTGCTTCTTTTCAATTTGGGCATTAATGTTTTCAAATTTTAAACAAATGTTTACATAATTACAATTTAGTTTGAATTAGCACTTAATTTAAGTTTGATTAATTTGCTGACTAAAGGAGTGATTATTTAAACACGAAAGCAAATGAAGCCTTTAAATTAAAGACCATATTTGCTTTAGTTAGCTTTCACCTTCACTCTCATTCTAGCCAACATACAACCAAGAGAGGACTCTAAGTTTGAGCGTTGCTGCAACAAGACATAAATCTCAGTTACGTTGTGTTTGTTTCATCAGGTTTATTGTTGAGGAAGATGGAAAAGCATGAATGTTTGCCGTTTATATCGGTTTATGTGTGTGAAAAAATGAAGAAAGAAAGGGGAGGAAAGTGGGAATGTTGTGATGATTGTGAGCTACTCTATGTGGGTAACGATGGAGGAAAGTTGTAGCATATTGGTTTTTATTTTATTTTTTTATGAGTTGAGATAACCCAATTGCCTCCAATTAATATATGTGTTATTGTTAATAAAAAATTTAATATAGAGAAAAGAACAAGGACAACTGAATTTTTACATATTTGTCCTTACTTTTTAGTGAACATAAACAAAGAAAGAATTCTTGCATAACTAAAATGGCAAATAAGTTTATGGTGTTAATGATGTAGGGAAGAAAGACATAATCGATTATGGCTAAAAGCATAATTGCTTAAGCTAAAAAAGACACAGCTCACTATATAGTCATTATTCATTATATGGCCTTTTACAATTACGCCTTACGAAAATAATAAATTAATAGTTAAAGGTATCAATTAACTCATGTCATGGTCCATGGGTCAATCCAAATTCACTCCTAAATAAGTCCCCTCTTATGAGAACACCAAGTGAGTAGGCAAAAAAAAAAATCTTAGTCCCTCAAGTCCCCTCTTACGATGAGTTAGGGTCAGGGTTAAAGTGGACTTGACTTCACTACATGACTTTAATTAACTCTTAAATACAACACCTGGGTCTAAAGACGAGCTGAGTTGTCTCGACTCGAAGGTCGACCTAAGTCCACTTGAACCGAAGTTCAAACTGATTCAGCTCAAATCGAAGGTCAAATCAAGTTAGTCTGATCCAAAGTTATAGTCGAGTCAGTTTGGGACGAAAGTCTAGACAAGTCGACTAGGCTGAAGGTCGAGATGAGACCATGAGGTCGATGATCGAGACAAACTTGCCTAAGCCAAAGCTCTAGACGATTCATCATACACCAAAATAGAGACAGGTCAAGGATAGACCGACCCAGGTCGAGGATCGAGACGAACCAGCCTTGATAAACGGTCGAGACGGGCCAATAGAGGTTTAAGATTAAGACAAGTTAGCTTGGGTTAAAGGTCAAAATAGGCCAAAAGTGGAACAAATTCGACCAGAAGGTTGAGATGGGCTAGCTCACGCGGAAGGATGAGACCACCCATTTTTGAGAAAAATTCGAGATAGGCGGGCCAGGATTGAAGGTCAAAATAGACAAACTAATGATGAATGTCGAGACGAGCAAACCCAAGTAAAATGCCTAGATGGACCAACTTTGGGAGAAAGTCAAGACGGGTGTGCTCGAGCACGAAAGTCGATGGCTTGATTATGTTGATTTGAAAATGTTTCTTTGGTTATAAGGAGAACATAATTATTGATTATATTTAACTATAACTAATTATATTTAACTCACGCTGAAGGACGAGACCACCCATTTTTGAGAAAAATTCAAGATAGGCAGGCCAGGATTGAAGGTCTAAATGGGCATACTAATGATGAAGGTCGAGACGAACAAACCCCCGAGTAAAATGCCTAGATGGGTCAACTTTGGGAGAAAGTCAAGACGAGTGTGCTCGAGAAGGAAAGTCGATGGCTCGATTATGTTGATTCGAAAATGTTTCTTTGGTTATAAGGAGAACATAATTATTGATTATATTTAACTATAACTAATTATATTAGTCTTTAAACTTATAACTCTTTTGAAAAGGAAGCTCTCTCTCATTCATTTCAATGATTCCATACTCTGAGAAGAGAGTCTTGTTATTTTCTAAAAGAGATATTCTAAGAGTGTCATAGATTACATCTTATGTGGAAAAGAAGAGCTCAAACTTCATCAAGAAAAGTGATCACGTTATTGTACAATCTATCACATATAAAGCCATATCTTTCTTTCTTTTTTTGTAATCAGGTATTGTGAATCTTGCACTGATGTATTGGTATGTGTACTATAGGTAATTGAGTATTTTCCTTACCTAGCTTAGAGCTTCTTGAAAGGAGTTTTAAAAAGTGTTTTTAGTTTTCTTCTGATTGCATAAATACTCTTGTAATTTAATAAATCAAGTTTTGTAGTGAAAAATCTAACTCAGATTGTCTGGATCAACTAAATGTATATTCTAATCAAGCTATTATAAAAATTCTTGTGAGTTTTTGAGTTTTATTTTTTGCTCATTATCTTGAATTCTTTATTGTTTTCAATGTTCATTCATTATTGCACTAATTTTCCCTTATCATCAACAATTTTAAGCAAAATTTTCTTTGAATTATTTTAAGATCATTTTTTAACCAATTTACCCCTTTTGGTTGTGTTTTAACCATTTTGTAATTTACCAACATTATAGAAAGGCAAACCCAAGGTTTGTGGAATTCAAATGAAAATGGAAGGAATAGCAAATGATACATAGGATGGAATTTAAGAATGATTTCACATTAATGGATCTTATTATAATTGTCTTAGAAAACAAATATTTTTTTATTCCTTGTACATTTAATGTAATATATATTTTTCCAAATTCGTTATAATTTAAGATCAACCAATATAAAATATGTGTTCAATATTTACAAAATATATACTATTTTGACATCAAATTTTGTATAAATTAAAATACTTTTTACAACATAAAATAACATTTTTCTACTAGTTTCTCTTTATTGGATTTTTACTTAATATTCAAATAAGCTTAGCTAAACCGATTGAATTTGAAACAAAAAAACTCATGAACTTTTTTATGATAATATATTATGATCTCTTTTGTTTTCAATTCAATTAATACTATTTCTTTTCAGTAAATCATGGTTAGATGAAGTAATGGTTAGAAAACTCAATCGTGGTCAATATCTAAAGTAGAATAATTAATATTTCTTGCTAACAAGAATAATGTTTGATTTGCTAATATATATATTTGATAATTCTAAAGTATAAATCGGATTAAGCAATTCAACTAGAATATAGGACAACTGATCAGTGATCGATTTATTCAAATAAGATAATCAGCTCAAAAAAGATTCAGTAACTGGTAATTTCAGAATCTTACCTTGAGTGTGAGACAAACTAAGAATAAGAAAACTCTTATTCATCACCATCAAGTGCTCCATTTTCCATTTCTTTTCCACTTTTGTGTTTTCTTTCCCTTTCTGAATATTCCCCTCGTTTAGAACTGCTGCTGCTGTGTAAAACTTCAAATTATTGTTCGCTAACTTCATAATATTTGTAAAGCCGTGACAGTTAAAAGATCCAAAAATTGTACGAAATTGCCATCTTTGTATGAATCAAATTTCTTAAAATCTTAAAATCTTAAATGAAAAACGAGCCAATATACAGATTGATAGATTGATATTTATATAAGCTACGAAACACACCTCTGATATTGGAATTGAATGACCTTAGGTTCTGATTTGGCTTTCGTTGTCACTGTTCCAAAACCTAACATCTAGCAACACTGCAAGAGAATACGGAGAGCATATGAGAAAGAGGAGGGTATTAACAGAAGTGACCCACACCAACTTTTTCGATTCCTTGCATATGTTTGACGCACTTTTTCTTTGAGAAAGTTTCACCAGTGTGAGTGAGCATTGAGAGGTTTTTCCAGTGTTATACTGAATTTGGGGGAAAGTAATCGCATTTGATCTATTAATGTTTTAGAATATATCCGTTGGTGCATGTTAGGATTTGATTTTGAAATACATGAAAAATGCAATTAAAAATTTAGAAAAAAATAAGAGAGAATTGAGAGATAAAGACACATGCTAATAGAATAATGAAATAGAAAAAGAAAAAAAAAAGAAAAAGGAAGAAGAAAGAAGGAAAGAAAAAGAAAAAGTAATGAATCAAAGTAAAATATTCCTTAGTACTAAATTTTGATAATTTTTTTTTATAATCTCAATTTTAAGTATCATTTTTTAAATAATTTTTTTTAATTATTTTTAATATTTAAAAATTATTTAGAAGATCACACTTCAAGAAAATTATTAAAATTTAATAGTTAAAATATTATTCTCTTAACAAAGATCCATGATCTAACATTTTACACGTGGTGTTCCCACGTTAGAGTCCGGTAAGAACCAACGAATAATGCGCTAAACTCGTAATTATTATTGCCATTGTTAATGGATTCATACATTTGGTTCTGCAATTTAAAATTGAAAAGTTAAAAGTAAAGCAGATTAGAGAATAACTTTTGGGTTATAATAAAACAAGTTGCCCTCAAAAGATTAGATAGATATGTATGAAGGTCTTGTGTTGATTTTATTTTACTATTATTTTTGCATGACTGATTAGAACCACTTCCGATGTCGTTTTAAAATATTGGTGCATGAGGCCACCTTCTACCCACTTACTAAAGTAACCTATTTTGATGCATAATTGTAAGTATCTTCATAATTAAAAGTTGTTGCAAAAATTATATTTTATTTTAGGTGCATACATAAAGTAATTAAGGTTGCAACAATTGAAATGTGTATCGTAATAATTAGAAACTGAATCGTATAAAAAATATCAAACTATTTAAAAGGAAATTGCATTGAGTTATTATATTTAGTTTCGAATATTTGACAATTATTTTTAAATAAAACTATTTGAACTAAATTAGATTGTATTATCATTTGTATTTAAACACCAAAATTCCTATAAAAGTAAATTACAATTTGACTCCTCTAATTTAGTATCAAACTCAAAATAAATGAAAACATTAGATTCAATCAATATCATTCAATTACAATTTCAACAATAATTACTTAAAAACTCAACAATGGTTACTTGTGTTCCAAGTAATAACAAGGAAAGAGTGAGATGACACAAAATCTTATAGACACTGTGAAGCATTGTGAAACGAATTTAACTTTCAATCAAAGCATAAACTAATTAAAATAATTCTATTTTTATAAAGAAACAGAGTAAAAAAATTAAACACTCCCGTAATAGTAAATTGAGAAATATTAGACTAAAATTTACACTTTTACTGAGAATTATTTACATAGAAATGTGTCAGAATACAATGATAGGATTTGATTTTGAATTACATAAAAGTAGAATTAATAATTTAGAAAGAAATTGAGAGATAAAGAGGTATATATCATCGCATCATATCACTAAAAAAATTAAAATAAATAATCTAAAAGTGATGAGAGTGATGAGTTAAAAATAAATAAAAAAAATGGATTAAAATATTATTATTCAAGAGATATATTCATAGAATAATAAAATAAAGAAAAGAAAAAGAAAGAGAGAAATAAAAGAAAAAAGAAAAGAAAAATCTGATATGTCATATTTTACACTTGTAGTGTTCACATACCAGAGTCTCTAACAGCCGACTAATAATGTTTTAAATTTTAATCATTACCACCATTGTTTATATATTCTTACATGTTAATGGTGTTGGTAATTTTGGATCACACATATATATGATACATAATTAAATGTGTTAAAGCATTATTTATTTAAGTCAAATAATAAAGTGATATGATTAAATTAAAATTTTGGCTAAAGGCATGTGTCATGAAAATAAAAACTGTGTAGAGATTATAAAATAATTTCTAATTTGATGAGAGACCAAATTAGAAATACGGAATCTTTGAGTAATTAACCTAATCAGGTTATTTAAAGGGTCATGATCCTCTCCTGAGAGCACACAGGTAGAACGTAAATTTTCTATTCCTGATTTTTCTCTGTATCCCCATCAGGAGAGAAAACCTAGAAGGAAATATAGGTACTCTACAGATTGAAGATCAGGATTGAAGATCAGATGACCAACAATAACATTACTATTAGAGATGGCAAATAAACCCGTCCCCGTGGGTATTGCCCGAACCCGTCCCCGTTTTGACGGGGAATCCCCGCATTGACTGGGTATGGGTATGGGTATGGGGAATCCCCGATTTTTTCAATTAGGTATGGGTATGGGGATGGGGATGAATATATCCCCGCCATAATACCCGTCCCCGCCATCTTTCCATCATCGTTTAAATTATTAAAATATTCACAATTAATTAAGTAACCCTATATATTCTTTTTATTTTTTATTTCTTCTAAATATTTGGTTTGTCATGAAACTCATTCGCATCTCCAATATATTTTTTATCTTATCATAATCTTTATGTAATTATGTTAAAATGATGTATGTCAATTAAAAAAAAATTATGTCTGACATTTGAATATTTCTATTATTTTTTAATATTTTTATTTATTGTATATTTTCCTTTCACATGAGAATGTTTAAT
>Ga0214542_1010415_pt1 | contig 13578 bp, 13 predicted proteins | sample CNSS1metaG_FD_160096 | JGI IMG/M metagenome (GOLD analysis project Ga0214542, IMG submission 160096) | Root nodule microbial communities from cowpea collected in UCLA plant growth center, Los Angeles, California, USA - CNSS1 | ecosystem: Host-associated > Plants > Roots > Nodule | place: USA...
TATATATATATATATATATTCAAACCATTCAAAATTACATGAAAGTTCAGTGGCTAATTCTAACCCCAACAAAAATGGGTTTAGCTCCCCATTGTCATGGAGAGCTCAAGCTTACAAAATGGAAGTGGAAGTGGAAGGGGGAGGAGATACAAAGAGGAAAAAAGGGCAGTTCCCACTAGTCGTAACAGACCTTCAAGCGCTCCAAAACGTGTTGCTCGAGCTCCAAACTGTCCAAGATGAGTTTTCTATCGCGAAAACAGAAGAAAAAGGGCCAACTTGACACATCAGCAAAAATTGGTGCCTGGCAGAAGCCTCTCACCGCCAGGCGCTAGCTATCAAATAGTGGCCAAAGTTTCCATCTACTGCTCGACGATCAGGTCTCGCCAGGCGGTGAGCAACAGTGGCGCTTGGCTGGCGCCTTGCGGTGACAGCCTCATGCACCTGGCGCTGCCTTTGTGTCGCTAGGTGCTTCCTGTTGACATTTTTGCTCTTCTCCTTGCTATTCTGGGTTACTCATTTGTCTGGACTTTTGGAACAAAGCTTCTAATCTATAAATAGACACAAAAAATAGGGATTAGTGGTATATTTAGATCAATGTAACCCAAAATGTATTTATTTACAAAAGTAAGGTAAAATGAGGATTAAGTAAGTTAAACTTTGGAAGAGATGATTTTGCTAATAAAATGTAGCTTGGATAATGGTAAAAATTAACATTATCAAACCACACTATCAAGTATTCCCCTACCCTTAATGAATGCAGACTATTTATGATGTATGATTTTATGAAAAACTTTCTGCACTCTTTTTTACAAGATTTTGGATATTATTTTGTACATGCTCCCTATTAAAGATATTGACATGTACTCTTCTGGGCCTTACAGATTATCAATCTTAGGGATTAAAGTAATAAAAAAAGCATTACATCTTTTGGCCACCTCCCATAATTATGAAAACCATTTGCAACCCTCGATACATCCATTTTGATAACATCCCAAAATTGTTTAAAAAAGTAATTAAACTCATTTAGTATTGTGCTCTTACTGCTTTCATAGTCCCATACAGCTGCCCTAATTTCCTCCTCAGAAAATCTTCTTATTAACAGGTCATTATCCTCCCTATTAATTTGTTAGTCGACAACATTATCTAATCTAACTTTAAGATCACCACACTCCGTAAATTTCTTCATATATAAGTTGTAAACCAACTTTGACCCCCTTATCATTCTTCATTCTCCTCCATTTGATTAATCTATGAATAAATTTAGTGTTTAGGTTACCCACTTCCAAACATTTAGATCTAAATTTATATTTTTCTATCATTTCTATTCTGAGATTAACCTTTCTCAATTATGCAAATAATTGTTTTCTCATTATTCTATCATGTTCATTCAATCCAAAATCTCTATCCCTTTTATCCAATTTACTTATTTTCAACATAATTCTTTCTTTGTTTTTATTCATCTCACAAAAAACATCCTTATTCCAACCTCTTAAAGATTGTTTTAATATTTTTAATTTTTCTTTCAACATCAGAATTTCGTTTCCATTTACATTTTTGTATTTCCCAATAGTTCTTCACTATTTCTCTAAAGTCGCAATCATCATGCCATAGATCCTACACTGTATACTTAGTAACCACAACACCATTATTTGCATAGTTATGCACTCATTTTATATTATTATTTCCCCATATTATTTGACATTTCTCAATGGTTGTGTGCCAAGTATCTCTCGAATACATGCCATATCTATCATTTCCTTTTCAATTATGTCTCTCAAACATCTACCTTTCTCCATTCCTCCTAATCCTCTACAATTGAAACTTACAATTCTCATTTAACATTACCGTACACCCTTCTTTTTCTTTTTCTATTATGGCTATTATCCCTCACTTCCATTTCCTTTATTCATTCGATTATGTTTTTATCTTCACCTGAATAAGTAAATCCTACACTTTTTCCTATATTCCATAATATAACCGCCTCATGGTAACCGCCTTCACATAATATCTTGAGGTATTTGCAAGTAGATATGTGGTCCCAATCTGAGAGGAAAAATAGTTTAATGCTTAAGTCAAGTTGATGTTTAAGATAGTAATAAAAATTGTAATGAGTTCATAATTAATTACCTTTTAAATAGTGTTATTTATATCAGATTTATGAGCTTTTACTTCATTGAATATGGAACATGTAAATGATTAGTTTTTGTTTAAGATTATGTTAATCTATTTTACATGTTAATCTATGTAATTATAGTTAATCCTCGTTGGCATAAGCTTAAATGCACATGTCGACATGGTGCCATACTATCCGATCTAAGATTATCTCGGTCATATGTGATACACACCGAGAAGATTTAGTGTTGATATAACGTAATCTAAGATGATTATGGGTCCATATAATACACCTCTAAAAAATATTGGAATCTAGTTCATTAATACCTCTAAAAAAATGGGAATCTGACTTCATTAATATTTTAGAGTTAGTACTGATAGCACCAAAACCTTTAAAAAGTATAATAGAATAATGTTTTTCATAACCGAAAATTAATTACGTACAAATTAAAAACTAAAACTTTAGAAAAACAATATAGCAGATCCTATAAATTAATTTTAACATGTGCATAACTAGTTTTCATTATTTTTTTTCTTTCTTTGAAGTTCTTAGGAAGAAACCTGAACATACATTTCCGTAGTTAAAAATGCATAACATCTTTGAAACTTTGGTCTTTAACCAAGCAAACGATGTCTTATGATTCTGTAGGTATGATTCATACCAGATCCTGTTTGAATTTCTACGTTACTAAACTTTGAATGGAGATGTAGCAGGATATGATGACGTGTAGTAAACATTTTCCTCCCAACAAAACTTTGAAAACCAATGGTGTGAATCTAGGAAACTTGGTCGAAGGACATGGTGGATCCCACTTTATTCATAGTTGCTGTCATTCAGACTCCTGAAATTTTGTCTTTTATGAGCCAAAAGGTGGACTTGGAAATCATTGTAGATGTAGGGTATTGATTATTGATGCTTCTAATAATCAAGTGATTAACTCATTAATATGTGTTTATGTTCCTTAATGAACTGCATCTTGTTAAAGACCTGATTGTAAAAGGAAGAACTTTCCCATAACAGAAACAGGCTTATAATTAGGCATATACTTAGATCCTTTGTTATTCTTCAGTGCTGAGTAATATGGATGACTCTAAGGAATATATTGATGAAATTAGAGTGGAAGATGCCCAGCATGTTAGTCTCTCAATCTGCAGAACAAAACCCAGAAGAGCCAAAGTGGCTAAGAAAGCAAAGCAGAAAAAATTATCAAAGTTTATGCGCTGCACATGCCATCTCAAATGTTATAATCCACCAAGGTTAGTCTTTAGCTTCATTTTCATTGCTTTCTACTGCTTTTATATATATTTTATATGAACTCCAAACACAAACGCACCAAACCTAATTATTTTATTTTATTTATCTGCCATCTCAAGCTGAATAAAATAAGATTGAATTGAACAGTTATTATATAATTATCATAAAACGTCTTTAACAGTAGCATGATTTGCTTCTTTTCATTTTTTATTGTACCCTCTGTCATCTAATTTAATTGGTTCAATTCAAATGCCATGATCATATTAAAAATCTTATTTATCTTCATATCACGGCAAGAAAATCCTCAACTTCAATATTTATATACTTTATCATGTCATAGCAGATTAGGGCCACCTCAAAAGATTCAAATTTCTTCCAACTTGTATTTGTTTTGTTAAAAAATGTTTGGCAGAAACCCTAGTTATATATGATATTAATTAACTGAGAGTAAAAGAAGTCTTCTTTGTATTTTGTAGCCTCTCAACTACTTCAAATGAGAAAGACTTGAACACCATAATCCCATGGCATGCCATTTTTGTGTTTCTTGATCCAATACTCCTCGGTGTGATGCAAGTGGAGTATCAAAACAAGGAAGAATCACCCTTTGCTTCATACCCAATTCAGAAGCATGTTTTCTTGACAGCCATCAGCATATATGGTGCGTTACTAGGAATCAAGATTCATACAAAGACCTTCGGTTGGTACCTAGAAAACATCATAAGCTATGGTCTTCTCCTGTCTGGAGTGTTTTCTTCTGTGTCCCTTCTCTCCATCTTACTGCAGCAACAACTCTTGTGGATTGTGCTCATCATATGGGGATCTATACCACTAATACTATCTCATCGTATTCTTGAAAGTTCAGCTTGTTGGATGATAAAAATGGTAGCGAAGTTGTCATGGAATGTTAGTGATCATAACCCTTCTTCAGTGTGTGGGAACAGTGATATTTGTCCAAGAGTTGAAGGTATTTAAAGATCTGTGGTATATGCTTGTGAATTAAATCCTGTTAGTGAATAAATTGATTTCTCTTGTATAACAACAGTAAAATGATTGAATTCTCCAGCTTTCGAATTGATTTCTCTTCTTATTTCAACATTGAAAATATTTTGAATTGGTCTGATGTTTTTCATCAAAAGGGTTTTGGTTTTGAGGCTTTGATGAAGCACTTTGAACAGACAAGTGCATGACAAAATATATTTTCAGATTTGCTTGAAGTACATGTACTTGTTTTTGATAATCACTGCAATTAGGATTTTTAATTCCTTGATACTAGCTTACTGTATTTATTTAAATTTTGGTATTAAAACTTGTTTTGACATTAGAAGTGAACTTTTCACGTAATCAAATTGTAAGATGAAGTTTCTTCACTTATATACTATAAAATTGTCTAATTTTTGGTCGATGTGAGATTTCTAATATTTGAAGATGATATTTGGTTTAAGGCTTATTAAGATAATTTAAAACTTCTTGGCTCTTCTTTAAGGATATGTTTTGTAAATCAAATTCAGTTCTTATCAACATTTTAGCATGTGTTGTGCAACTGAGTTGTATTTACTGGATTTGGATATTTGAAAGGTCGTGTTTGATTCTCATAAAAATGCGTTTTGGAAAAAACTGTTCATTGTTTCTATGTTGACATTTTGAAATTTAATTATTTTACTTTATATGTTGCTGTGTGAGGGGTAATGGGTTCAGTATATATAATACAAGTTGCTCTAACGACACATTTATGATGGGTTGCATCACTGCAATTATAATTAATTAGCGTTTATATTTTATATTTAGGGTTGTTAGATTTAAATTGAGTTAGGTAGAAAATTGTCTTGCTGGCTTTCCTGTGTGACTCAATCTAAAAAAATACTCACAAATCACTTAAGGGTGTGCTTGTTTTCGCATGTTTACTGAATGGGAAGATGAATTTGCGAATGACCATTGTGTTTGTTTCTGTGCATTTAAAGGTATGTGAGCATGTGGATTTACATAATGTAACTATTCTCATCCTCGTATAAGTGTCGGGATTTGCAAGAATGTACTGTACTTGCATGAAGGAAAATGAGTTTTTGATAAAAAAAAAAAGACTTTTTTATAAATTTTACAAACTTTTTATAAATAAAATTAAAATATGTAAAGGAAACAAATATGTGTCCAGTTCTTTCATGAAATACCGGGTTAGCTGCAATGTGTAAGGCGAATTTATTGTCACAATACAACAATACCAGTTTAGGATGCAATATCCATAAATCTTTAAATATCGTAGCACACGCATTGCAGCTTTCATATGAGGCTTGCATGGAGCGTGCATGAATCTGCTTAGTATCAGAACGAGTAATTGTCAAATAAATTAAGCAACCAACACTACAACAAAAATCACTTTAGACAACAACATAAAATTATGATATAAATTATAAAAACCGTGGTCTAAAGATTAGACCACAATTTTTTAGGTGTGGTATAGGTGAGTGTAGCTATAGGTAATAGACAACGATTTTTAGTATGACAATATTTTTAAAACCGTTGCTTAAAATTCTCACAATAAACAACAATTTTACATGTTGATTTTATACCTTACCCATGTTTTTAGACCACATTTTTACTAGTTTTGCCCACATAGTTTAAAGCAACAATTATATAATCATGGACTTTCATGATATTTATACATCATTTATAAAAATGTTGTTTATTATATGTTTAGGCTACATTTATTTAGCCGTTGTCTATTTTAATGTGGTCTAAACTATAAATTGTTGTAGTGCAACAACTCGCTTATACACAAATTGGGTCCTTTAATAATTCCCCTTCATCGGAAAGTTTTGTGTTTTGTTCCATGGGAAAATCCACGGGCTTAACTCCAAGATACCTACCATCTTTGATACTTTCCAAAGTGTATTTTCTTTGTGATATGAAAATACCTTTGTTAGAACGAGAGACCTTAATACCCAGGAAAAACTTAAGATCACCCAAATCATTTATCCCAAAATGATTGCGTATGAATTGTTTAAGACTAGATATTGCAATAGGGTCATTACCAGTTATGAGAATATCATCGACTTGCCTTTTGTACATGTAAAAAGTGAGTAATCTGCTTTTGATTGAATAAAACCAGCAACCTGAATAGTTGTAGAGAATTTTGCAAACCATTGACGAGAAGCTTATTTTAATCCGTATAAGGACTTGTTGAGGCGACACACAAGGTTCACCCTCTGTCGTTGAAAACCTAGAGGAAGGGACATATAGATTTCTTCGAAAACATCACCATGAAGAAAAGCGTTATGGACATCAAGCTGATAAAGAGACCAATGTTGAGCAGCAGCCAAAGCTAATAAACAATGGACTGTGACCATTTTAGCAGTAGGTGAAAAAGTGTCATGATAATCAATACCTTCTAGTTGTGTATATCCCTTTGCAACAAGACGTGCCTTATACCGTTCACGAGAACCATCAGAGTTGCGCTTGATTTTATACATCAAACGACAACTAATAGCCTTCTTTCCAGGAGGAAGACTTGTAATAGACCAAGTATTATTGGCCTCCAAAGCAACCAATTCAGATTGCATTGCCTCTTGCCAATGAGTGTGAGAAACAACTTGTTCATAACATGTGGGTTCAACATCATTAGTAATAGTAGCAATAAAAGACTGATGTGGAGGGGTATAACGATCATAATGGATAAAATTACAGATAGGATATCATGTACCTTTATTTGGAACATATGAGGACGATGACAATGGGTGAGAGGACGCTATCTGATTGCAAATATAATCTCGTAAAGTTTCAGAAGGACCATAAGATCATTGAGAACGACACAAGGAAACCATAGGTGGGGAATTAGTGGGAGGCACAATTGTGTTTTTTGTAGGTGGTGGTAGAGTGTATGGAAGAGCCGTAGACAAAGGATTATCTGGGATAACATTAAGCATGACAAGGTCTACAGTGGTGAAAGAAGTGTCAATGGATTCATACGGAAAAATATCCTCATGGAAGACAATATCACGACTAGTGAAGACTTGGTGAGTTTCAAGATCATATATCTTGTAAGCCTTTTGGCCAAGAGGATAACCAAGAAAAACACATTTTGGGCACGAGGAGCAAACTTATGAGAAACATGAACATTATTAGCATAAGCAAGACATCCAAAAACTTGAATGTGTGAATAAGAAGGGAGTTTACTATATAGGCGCTCAAAAGGTGTCTGACGTGATAGAAGAGGCGTAGGCAACCTGTTAATAATATGGACAATAGTGGAAACATATTCTACCCAAAAGTGTAAGGAAATATGAGCTTGAAAATGAAGAGTGTGTGCTGACTCAAGGATATGTCTATACTTACGCCTGACAACATATGTCTATGAAGAATAAGGCTGTGTAACATCAGGCAATTGATTCATTAAGAGAAGTTGACCACGAATAGCACTACAAGAGTCATTCAACCCTATAAGAAACTGCATGAATTTGCACATTTTATTGTCTGCTCCACAAGTGTAGGTTGCATTACTATAGGAACCTAACTCATCCCATAATTTCTTTAACTTCGTTTAATAGGTTGTAATTGTCATTTGATCTTGAGTTAAGCAAGCAATGTCTCTCCAATCTGAAAAATTTGTGGTGCATGACTTTAAGAGAAGCAATTTTGAGCATCTTCCCAAACTTCATGAGCAGTGTCATAGAAAATAATACTATCTACAATGTCAATTGTCAAAGATTTAAAGATTCAAGATAATACCATGTCGTTGCATTTTTTCCATGCTGCATATTATTCTTGTTTGTCTTTTGCAGAGGGTGCCTTGAGAGTTCCATCAACAAAACCCAATTTGGATTTTGCATTTAAAGAGATTACCATGGCTCACGCCAAGTCGAAAAATTGTCTCCAGCTAGAGGTTTTGAAACAAGGACCATTCGGCGATGGTCAGAATGATGGAGAGAATAAGAAATATTGAAATTTATTTCTTTTCCATCCTTAGCCATGAAAATAAGGATAGGAAAAAAATGAATGATGGAGCAGATGATCGTTATTGCTCTTGATACCATGTAAAGGAAGCAAATAAAAGAAGGAAGTCTCTATTACGTTTTATCGAAAGGAATAACATATATATATATATATATATATATATATATATATATATATATATATATATATATATATATATATATATATGTATGTATATATATAAATATAAAGAGATAATATCTATAATTAATATATACAATCCAATTATTCCTATAGTAATGCAAAAACGTGCAAAATTATTCCTGTAATTCAGCTATTTTAATAATTAAAATATTTTCTCATGATTTAATTTCTAACAAAATAGATTAATTTTTTATATTTTAATCAAAATGAAATAATAGAATAGTTTTTTTTTTTTATTTAAATAGTAGTTTGTCAAACTTTGTTAAATACTTTTTATTAAAGTATATTATTATATCAATAATAATAATAATTCTAAATTATACTTTTTTAATTTTAAATTTCAATTTTATTTTAATATAATTTTCACTATTTATATCTAAATTTATATCATCTTTATCTTCAAGGGTAAAATGATAATCATCTAAATTTATCCATTAAAACATTTTTTAATATATCATACATATTACATCATAGATAAACTTTCATCTCAAATCTACTCAAATCATATCATCTTTCTCTCAATTCAAACAACCTTCTTTATTTCTTCATATTCATCTACTCACTCTCCTTCAAATCCTCTCTCAAATCCAAATACACTCTTAGAGAGCTGATATTTCCTACTAGTTTTAACCTTCATCTTTTTCTTTGAATTGGGACGAGAGTAGAAAAGGAATGAGAAAAAAAAAATGAAAAAGAAGAGTAAGTTATTTTAATTGAGGTCAAGAAAGTGAAGATAAGAAAAAATGAGCGAAAATTTTGTTTGATTATTCTAATAAAAAAACTAAATTAAATAAATAATATATAGTAAATTTATAAAAAACTTTTTATTTAATTTTGATAGAAATAAATATGTATTCAAATTTAAAAATAGTTAATTATGAAGAAACTAATTTATAAAATTTGTTAATGATATTGAAATTTCTTTTTGTTAACAATATTTGATAAAGTTACATAAATTGAAAAATTATTAACTTTTTAATACAATTTTATACTTATAGATAACTTTATTAACATTTAATTTACAAAGAAACAAAACCAAAATCATTAATATCAAACTAATGTTCAATTAAACGTAATCTTGTTTTAATTTAAATAAAAAAATCAGAATAATTAAAATTTTAAATTTTAATATAATATTTTTTATGTATCACATTCTTTTATTATATTTAATTTTCTTATTAGTTTTATGATATTTATTTTGTCTAAATTCAAAGTAAATATAAAATAACTTTTCTTGAAAATATTTTAATTTAATAAAAAATTTGTTAAACAGTTTAACAATTAATAATTTATAAAGAAAAAAAATCTTTGCTTAGTATTTTAAATTTAAATCATTTATATTTTTCAAATACATTTATATAGCACATAAATTTGACTTTGGTATTAAAACACTTTCCGTGAGAGTTTTGTTTTTATAAGAATGCATTAAATAATTATTGAAGAGATGTATAATTCATTATGTCTCCTGGCATAATAAATTATTTATAACCGTAATAATCTATTATACTACAAATTATACACTTTTCATATACGAGAATATAATTATAAGATATGCTTTGAATTAGCATTCGATTAAAAGTGAACTTTCATAAAAGTATGGGAACAGGGATACAAATGTTAGAAATATTAGTATAATTTAAAAACATAAAAATAAAATATTTTTGTTACAAATTTTTTAAGTTATATTAATTTTAGATATAAATCTTATTTATGATAAACGATTTTTTTAGGGTTAATTATGTTTTTCGTTCCTCAAGTATTGGACGTTTTTGGTTTTCGTTCCTCATTCAAAAGATGCGCTATTTAAGTCCCTCACGTTCTGAAACGCATGGAATTGGTCCTCATTTTTAAACACCGTTAGGTTTATTACAAAGTTGGCAGACGGAGTGCCACGTCAGGATCCCGTTTTTAACAGTGTTGAAGTTTTGATTGACACGTGGTAAATTAAGAAGTTGCGTTTTTATTACTAAGCACGTGGTAAAATAGTTTAAGTTCAAATGTTAGGGTTTAGGTTAAAATTAGAAAGAAGGGGCTTTTGGTGATGACGAGAAAAGGGATTGAAGAGATTGAGATGTGTTCGTGAAGGAGAATCATCGTAAGGGACAACGAAATTGCAATTTCAACGAAGAAGTTGAGAGATTTCAACGAAGAAGACAGTGTTGTCATCTACAACATTGCACTTTGTGGAAAGCAGGTTCGTTGTTCTTCCCTCTTCGAGTGTATAGGGTTTGATTTGGTTGTTTGTTGATTCTGTTCATGATTCGATTAATGTGGTCTGTGTGTTTATTTGAAATGTAGGGTTGGGAATGGGGTTCGATGTAGCTTTTCACCATATGGGTAGGTTCGAAAGAAATAAGGGACTGAAGTACGTTGGGGGTGAGATTCATGTTGTTAAGGGGATTGATCCGGATATTTGGTTGTTCTTTGAAGCATTGGGTATAGTGAAAGAGTTCAAGTACGGTGGTGATGTGAAGCTTTGGTGGAAGGGGTCAAAACAAAGTTTGTTAAACAACCTTAGACTGTTGAGTGATGATAAGGAAGCTATAGAGTTAGCTAACTTTGCAGAGGAGAGTAAAGAGGAAGTTGATATCTGTGTTCAACATGTTCCTAGTCACGCTGAAATAGTTCACTTCATTGGTGGAGTGGATGAAGTTGTCGCTGAAGAGGATGTGGTAGTTGAGGAGGCTGTGATTTGTGAAGAGGATGTGGTTAGGGAGGCAGAGGTGAATGATGAAGAGGACGTGGTTAGGGAGGCAAAGGTGAATGGTGAAGAGGATGTGGTTAGAGAGGTAGAGGTGAATGGTGAAAAGGATGTGGTTAGGGAGGCAGAGGTGAATGGTGAAAAGGATGTGGTTAGGGAGGCAGAGGTGAATGGTGAAAAGGATATGGTTAGGGAGACAGAGGTGAATGGTGAAGAGGATGTGGTTATGGAGGCAGAGGTGAATGGTGAAGAGGATGTGGTTAGGGAGACAGAGGTGAATGGTGAAGAGGATGTGGTTAGAGAGACAGAGCTGAATGGTGAAGAGGATGTGGTTAGGGAGGCAGGGGTGAATGGTGAAAAGGCTATGATTGGTGAAGATCATGTGGTTAGGGAGGCAGAAGTTAATGGTGAAGAGGAAGAAGATCCATCTAGAGATAGACTAGATGATAGTGAAGAAGAAAGGATGGCTGATGATGATGATGGATTTGGGATGGACAACAATTCAAGTCGTAGAAAGATTGTCCCTGTTTTGGAAAGGTGGAAAGAGTTTCAACGAAATTCAAGCAAAGTGAGAAATAAAAGAAATGTTAGTGAAGGGTCTTTTGTTACTAATGAAGAAATTGGAGATCATGAGATAAATGAGGAATACATGAGTGATGACTTAGATTCTGATGTGGACAGTGATGATGGTCTTCTTAATGTTAGAACAAAGTTTACAAAGTATAGACCGAAAGATATGAAGAAGGATTTCAAATTTAAATTGGGAATGGAATTTAGTTCTCTGAAAGATTTTAAATATGCACTAATGAAGCATAGTGTGTTAAATGGTAAAGAAGTAAAATTTTTCAAGAATGACCACAAAAGAGTGAGGTTGTTTGTAAGGGAAAATGTGGGTTTTTAATTATGGTGAGCAAGGTTGGAGGTAAGTAAACCTTTAGGGTGAAGACACTAGTGTGTGGTCATAAATGTGGACGTGTTTTTGGTAACAAAAATGTTAACACAGAATGGATTGCTCAGGTTTTAATAGACAGATTCATGAATGTTGGTTTAATGATAATGAATCAAATTATTGATGAAATCAAAAGGACATAAAGTGTTGGTATAACTGCTTGGAGGGTTGAAAAAGCAAAACAAATAGCAATGGACAGTTTGGTGGGGGATGGACAACGTCAGTACAGCTGTTTATTTGATTATGTTGGTGAATTGTTGAGAGTTAAAGCTGGAACTTTCAAGGTTAAGATCAACCAACCACAACCCACTTTGCCACTAAGATTTGGAAGTTTCTACATGTGCTTAGACGGTTGTAAGCAGGGGTTTGTGGCTGGGTGTAGACCCTTCATTGGTGTTGACGGTTACCACTTGAAGACAACCTATGGTGGTCAGTTATTGGAAGCAGTTGGTAGGGATCCCAATGACCAATACTTCCCATTAGCCTTTGTTGAAAACGAATGCAAGGAGACATGGAGATGGTTTTTGACACTGTTACTACACGATATTGGTGACATTGATAGTCATCGTTGGGTATTCATTTCATACCAACAAAAGGTAAAGCAAAAACATAATATTGTTTTTAACTGATTTAAAATTAATTGTCTAATTATGTCTAATTTGGTATTATATTTATTTGCAGGGATTTATGATTGTGTTTGATGAGATTTTAAATGGTGTTGAACATCATTTCTGTTTGAGGCACCTATACAACAACTTTAAGAAGAAATTTGGTGGTGGTGTAGTCATCAGGGACCTCATGATGGGGGCAGCAAAGGCTACTTTTTATGTAGGATCGGAAAAAAAGATGGGTGAGTTGAAAAATTTAAATCTTGATGCTTATAACTGGTTAATTGTCATTCCTACCAAATCATGGTGTAAACATGCATTCAGCATTTACCCTAAATGTGATGTGTTAATGAATAACTTTTCTGAGTCATTTAATAGCACCATTTTACTAGCTAGAGATAAACCAATCATTAGCATGATGGAATGGATTAGATCATACATAATGAGTAGGTTTGCAACACTTAGAGAGAAGTTGAATGCATATCTGGGAAATTTAATACCTAGACCCCAATAGCGGCTTGATAGGTGATGAAGGCATGACCACCTCCTTAGAAGCTCTCTCAAGAAGGATCACTAGAAGCATGTCTAGAGGGGAGTCTTCTATTCCATCACCTTTATCTTTGTTTTGCATTACTTTAGTTTGAATTCCCTAAGTTGGTTTCTAATTGATTTATTTTGGTTGACTTGTTGACTTTGATGCAAAGTTGACCTTTGACCAAGATTATATTAACTTAAACCAACATGCTAATCCTTGTTTGTCTTGTTTTGTAGGTAATTAAGAGAAAGTAGAGCATGGCTAGGTGGCACTTGGTGATTGGAGCACTTG
>Ga0214542_1010416_pt1 | contig 13577 bp, 7 predicted proteins | sample CNSS1metaG_FD_160096 | JGI IMG/M metagenome (GOLD analysis project Ga0214542, IMG submission 160096) | Root nodule microbial communities from cowpea collected in UCLA plant growth center, Los Angeles, California, USA - CNSS1 | ecosystem: Host-associated > Plants > Roots > Nodule | place: USA...
GACAACAATGATAGCTTGAGATTATCAACCAAAGACGTAGAACATGGATTACATGGTGGTGGCCATGTGTGATGAGACCAAAGGATGGAGTTCCTTTAATGTGTGTGTTTTGTTATATAAATTGTTGTATATGTTTATATTCCTTTAGCTCACCCTATCTGTATGTGTTTGGCTATGATCATGTACGCGGTATAGGGAGCAGATGATGTTGCAAGTGGTACTGGTGGAGTGTAGAGCCGGAGCGTGGGCTAGTTGGGAAACTTTATGGCAGCATTTTATCATTTTTATGAGTTTTAAGGATTTTTCTGTAATCATTTGAATTACAGAACTTGGCTTTAAAATGAGACTGAGTTGATAATGTATTGTGTTTAATAAATATTTGGATTGGATTTGGTTTTTTCAGTGTAATAAAGTTTTAAATTCCCGCCAATATCGTTGTTCAGTCGCAGGCTTGTAATTTGAATTATCTCAGTTCATCTTTTTGGTAGAGCTGCAACTTTTGGGGCTTAGCACCAACTTCTAAATTTCCTTCATTTTACATGCAAAAACAATATAAACATATTAAATTTCACTTTTTATGATTTAAACTCTCATCATTCTTCATTTATATGCAATTAGGGTTATTTTAATGATTTTTACATTGAATAAATGCAAGTGTCTAAATGACCTGAAATTTAACTAATATTAGACACTTATCAAGTCTCCATTGCCATCTTTTATTTTAATTAGATAAATAAGGGAGGAGAATAGGCTTTTACTTAGGGAGATAATGCCCTTTTGAAGTATGTCCTGGATCAATTTGGATATAATAACTTTTTGAAAATGTTGATAGGGATAAGATTGAATAGTGGTGGGTGAGGTATAAGGAAGTAATGTGATGGTCGTGGGCTTAAGGAGGCAGCAAAACCTGAAGTTTGAAGAAAACATTTGAGTATTGGTTAATGGGTGTTTTTATAGGTGGGGAAAGGTTGGTAGAAGTTTATTCTTCGGTTTGGTATAATGGTTGTTCTATTGTTGAAGGTAACAAATGTTTGGGAGTGATTGAGCTAAAAGTTAAAAGGGGGAAAGATGCTATGGAGTTTGGGTGGAATAAGTGACAAAGTTGGTTATAGGATGTGGATTGACGTTTTAAGGAAGAGTTTCCCAAGAGTGTAATGACTGAATTCGAATGGATAAAGGAAATACCCGGAATAGCAAAATTTGTTGTAAGCCCAATGTGCATAACCATTCTATTCCCAAAACAACATCAACACCTTCAATGGGAAGAAGGTAAAAAGGAATTTGAAACAAGATAGATCAAAGATAAATATCAATTTGGGAGAAGAGGTCATCACAAGGGATTCTTTACCCATTGCCCACCATGAAAGAGAACGGAGATATAGTGATGATGGGTAGTTGCAAGTGGTGGGCTAAGCAACATTATATGATATTATTAGAGCTTCACGAATCCACTAGAATTGCCACTGGTAAATTATGTATAGAACCTTGAAATTTCAAGGTTTGTGGTGAGTGTTGTCCTGTTAATGCTTAAGGAGGTAGTTGGAAATGATAGAGTGGTTCAACATAGGTCTCTCCACTAGAAATTTCCTCTTCAATGATATTGTTGGCATCTTGATCTACTAATAAGAGAAGAAAATGCGAGGTTGCACATTTGTGGCCCTAGACAAATTTCACATCATAGTTGTAACATAATCCTAAGGCTCAACACTCTTGAAGTTGGGCTTATGTGAGGCGTTTGATGGGCAAAGGGGGTTGGTTAGTAAGGTGAGGTGAGGTATTGGCCTTTGGTGGGTTAGGTTAGGAAGGAAGGTGAAGGGGGTTGTGTATTGGTAAGGATAGGTTTTTAGAAAAATGAGGTTTGGTATTTGTCAAGTTGGCTTCAATGAGTTTGCTAAACCGATGGCTTGGGAGATTGTGGTAGGTTTTTGGATGGCTAATTCATGTCAAATGTTAGGGTTAAGACCAGATATAAAGTAATTGAGAATCATTTTAGGTGAGAGGCCTAAAATCCTATTACATAGTTTTTCAAAGTTGGCTTGGTAATCAGCCATATAGTTGTATTGGTGGAGCTTAAATAATTATGCCTAGTGATTTTTGTATGTTAATGGCCATATACATGTCTTTAGAGCTTTTGTAACCCAACTAGTAAATTGAGCATTTTGAGACATCCACTTATACCAACATAGGGCATCTCCTTTCATGTAAAAGGAAGATAGATATAATGTAAAATATAATGTAAAATATTGTTCGACTTGGAAAAGTCAATTCAGGGGCTTAGATCCATCAAATGAGACTAGGTGTGGTTTAAATGGGCAAAATTGTGGAGAAGGTGGGGAGTAATATAGGGGTGAAGGAGAAAAGACATAGGGTGGGGGAAAGGAATTGTGAGAAGGTTAGCGAGGTGGTGTTTTAAGGGGTGGTTGTGAGGATGGTATTAAAAGAAGGATGAAATGGTATAGTGGTAGAGGTGGCGTGATGAGATATAACAGGTGGTGGTAGGGAGGTGTTACCATGAAAGAATACGACATACTATAAGGAGGGTTGGTGGTTAAAGGAAGGGAAATTGTGAATGAGGAATGGAGATCGAAAAGGGGGCAAGAAATGCCCTAGAAGTAGGGGAAGCAATAGTGGAAGTAGAAAGGGTTAAAAGATTAAAGCTTCAATACATGCATTCAAAGTGCCATATTTAGTATCCATGGTTTGCTAGAGAAGTTGACAACTAGTATGCTAGGATTGCATGTGAGCTTGCATGGAGGTGAGGAGATCATAAATGGTCTCAAATAATTCATCAACATCTTTTGAAAAGGGTTTGGGAAGCATGGTAGGTAAAAATGAAAGCACAAAAAATGATAAGCGACTACTACTAATCTAGAAAAGCGCAGCACAAAGAAAGGATAAAATTATTCATTGTCTTTATGATTACAGGAAAGTGATACATTTATCCTAGATATGATCATAGTAGTAACAAAATAAGACCAACTAAGATTTATAAGAAAAAATCCAACAAGCAACTCATTATAATTAAAATAGAAAAGCCCAAAACACTTCTAATAAATAATAAAATCTTAATGAGCCTTCCACTTAGCTTACGTGGACCATTAACAATTTGGCACAATAAATATCACAATTCCCGTAAGAGCAACTTGGATTTTTATATTTGAAATCATATAACTAATCTGTAAGAAATTTCCTATATACGCATTGAAAGAAAAATACATTTTGAAATCAACTTTTCACTGGCAGCTTATGATAAAAATTCAGAGGATTGTATACAAAAAGTATCAAGCTTTACGCAATTCCGTATCTTACTACACGATGAATCCTTTGCACGTAACCCAGATTAACAATTCGGTATAATAAGATGCTGTAATTAAATAGCATACTTAGTTTTAATTACGGGACACTGTTATTAAAAGACGTTATAGAACTTGCTACAGAGATACCAATATCAGTGTTTATTACTATGGAAGGTGATAGAACATGATAACCACAAGGCGTCTTAAAACAAATGATATGAAGAATTGCAATATATACATAAAATTTACTTTTAATCCACAACTCATGGTTGATGAGTAAAGTCTACTGGAGTTTAAAATACAAGGAAGACATAATGAAAGCAGTATTAATAGCATAGAGATACCAATATACTAAAAATTAAAGCCTAGGACAAACCAAACAGGGCACGAATAATACCAAGTATGCCACCACCAATGAGAGCTTTTAGCAATCTTTGCTTTGTACTTGTGTATGGTGGATACCTAACTGATGCATCACCAATAAAACTGCGATACAGAACTGCCTTTTTGTGGCTAAATGCATCAAAGGAGAATTTCCCGTGGTATGCCCCCACTCCACTCTCACCAACTCCTCCAAATGGCAAAGTATGAACCGCAAGCTGCATCAGGTAAAAAACCCAAAAGGAAAACAGAATCAATAATATTTTAGAACAATAAATAAAATGTGAGTATCTGTAAACGGAAAAACCACATTTAATATGAAGAAACTCATTTCATGATGAACCAAAAAAAGCAAATGCATGGGTTGGAAACAACAAATTCTATTTAAAGAACCTCCTAGTGCATATAATGAAATCCGAAAAGAATTTATGATAATATTTTGAAGTTATTTTCTTTTAATCTTCTACAGTAATACAATTTACCGCATTGCCTCCAGTCTTTATTTAGTCTTGAAGAAGATTTAAGAGATAACTTATACTGCTGTTCTGATTGCACATAAGAATCGGAAGTATCAAGGGTAGAATGTAAAAACAATAAAACAATTACATGTAATGTAGTGTCATTAACAACCAAGCCGCCAGCTGAAATATTCCTAACAAATAGCTCCTTGAGCTTCTTGTTATTTGTAAATATATATGCAGCGAGAGGCTTTGGTCCTGAATTGATCACAACAAAGCTTTCTTCCAGTTTGTCTACCTGTTTCAAGAAAAAGAGCCATTTGAAAAACTCTGCATATTTGTTTTCATTAGACTACTCACTACGGTAAAAGCAAGAAACCAAAGAAACTAAAAAGATTTTTACGAAAATGTCACAAAACAATCAGTGTGGCGTAATGGTGTCTTAACACCTACCGTGAGTATGGGAAGTAAAGGACCAAATATCTCCTCACTCATAATCAAAGAATCCCGTGGGACATCCAAGAGAAGAGTGGGGCTAATCTTCCTGAAATGTTGAGAAAAGAAGAAATGCTAGAGTCAATATCAATTCTGTTTCACTAAACCAAGAGTTTTTCCATAAAGAACCCCGAAAAGCATATGCAGAACTTACAATTTGCTTTCATCCTTTTCACCTCCATGAACAATCTTATCAGAAACCTTATCATCATCCAAGAGCTTTTTCAAGCGATTGAAGTGATTGGAGTTCACAATACGAGACAAATCTTCTGATTCCAATGGGTTCTTCCCATAAAATTTCTCCAATTCAGTCTTTAGCGCATCCACCTAGAAATAGGAGACAACCAGCACTAAACAAACAGAAAACTAAAAATTCTCAAATTACAATCAGGAAAAACTTATTACCAACTTGGGAGCATATTCTTTTGTTGTTATAATATAATCTGGAGAAATACAGGCTTGTCCATTATTACAACCCCACTTTCCGGCAATTATTCGTCTTGTTGCTACCTGGACAATTCAAAATAAAATTAATTTAGATCAAAAAATGCAAAGAGGTCAGAATGATGGCAAGTAACAGATAAAAATAAAACATGACAAGGTATACCTTTAAATTGATGTTTGAATCGACTACAACTGGAGATTTTCCTCCGAGCTCCAGCACGACCGGTGTAAGGTGTTTTGCAGCAGCAGCCATCACAACACGTGCCACTCGTCCATTACCTAAAAATCCAACAATTACACGTGACACATTGTAATAACCTTGTAAACAGAAAATCCAGGATCAGATCCTAGAAAAACAATCAAAACTGGATTTCTTGAATAGACTGACACTAATAGTCTAACAATATGTTACAGGTTACAAACACAGTCAATGCATCCGAAATTTTAAAAGAAGTACAAGGGGACTTGGTCACAACTCAACCATTGAAAGTAGAATAATGCTCAAGAGCAAAGAGCGTCAAAACTAAACTATCTTTATCATCAATTATCCATATATTGTTTAGAGCTATATCAAGTGCCATACTACCTATAAGCTATTATTTTACACAAATTTCCTGTTGCGTATCAATTAGATACAGCTTTTCAAAGTTTGTACTTAAATTTATCTTATCCATCACTGAGACGCCTTCAATATGTTGGTCAACAAATTCCCATCCTGTTTTCCAAAGGATATATGACCTAAACTTGAGAATTGATGTAAATCATGCGATTCAACAAGGTATATGGCTATATGCTTCAGAGCATATTTCAATAAGCAGGGATACTGCTCAAAATTGTTATCTGAACTATCACCAAGACCAATAACAGTACTATCTATATGTATTCCAATCTTTACAGCAATCGTTAAACCATAACAACATTGCCAATCACTGTTGAGAATGATATGTTTTCCCTTTCTAAATGATAGAAATGAAAGAAGAATTTCAAGAACAGCTATATAAAAGTTTATAGAGTAGATGCCTCTCCTATGAAGCCTAAAACACAATTAAGAAATGAAATACTTCCGTTGTTATCCACCAAACTAAAGGAATATAAACTTTCATTGTTATCAGACTTGTTAAAGTAATAGAAACAAGCAATATTGGATATGTATGATCGCTGATAATAGCATGCATCAAACTATCCATCGGCTAAAGAAAAAAAAAAATCCACATTGATGTTTTCGTAGCATGCATGTGAATTTTTAGGAGCTTAAAGAACAAATGTTATGCTCAAACTGATCTTTTGCAACTAAAACCAAAAAAAAAAATTATAATGTTCTTTTTTTCTTTTCTGAATGCACCTGTTGAATTATCCAAAAGGAGTATCAAAATTTGTATTATGTATAATAAAAGAAAAATGCTTGCAAATGCCTCATTCGAAAACATTTTCATAATAATAATAGAGTAAAATCTACGTGGCCACGTCATTTGGAGGGACTCACAGATTTCGTCAAATAATAAACAGTTGAAAAAAGTTAGTTACGGTATGTCGCTAAATTATCAATGAGACAAACAATGTCATTTCAGGATTCTAATAAACCGTCAAGAAAACAGAAGACTTGCAAACAAGAACCTGTATAGAAAATTTTGTCCCACTTTTGCTCTAGCAATGCGGATGTTTCATCAACTGCTCCCTCAACAACTCTAATACATGAGTTATCCATGTAGTCTCCCAGCAGTTTTGCCATCAGTGATGATGTGGCTGGAGCAATTTCTGATGGTTTTAAAACCACAGCATTACCAGCTGCTATAGCTCCAATGACTGGATCAAGTGACAAAACTGGAAAGATAGATGGAAATGTAATATTATCACCACTATAGACTTTGAAGAGCTTAAAAGAAAGAAAAAATGTGAGAAGTCGGCTCAAAAGCAAATGAAACAAGGTCATCAAAATATTAACATACGAAAAGGGTAGTTCCATGCCGAGATGACTAGCACAACCCCCAGTGGTTCAGATACTATTTCAGCTGAAGAAGGAAAAGCTGCGAGTGATGTTTTGACCTGCAATAAAGGGAAATTCATGTGATAAATAAAAAAGAATTGTGTCGAACAGTATCAGCAAAGAAATTGACATAAATATACCTTTTCGGGAGATATCCAATATTTCAATTCTTTGAGCGCAACTTTACATGAGTTTTTCAACATAGCAATCTGCAACACAAACCTACCCCCAGTCACCAGAAGTTGGAAAATATCATACTTAACACCGTTGTAGAAAATATCGAAACAACTTAATAAGCAGTAGTCTGGAAACTAGGTTTCATTCTACATTTTCAGATTCATGTCCTTATTGAAGGCTCCAAAATGTTTGGTTAGTAATAATTAGCAAATATTATTTCTTAATTTGTAAAAAAATTCAGTATTCCTTGGATAAAATAGATTTAGTCTCTTTCCTATCTAAGGGGTATTAATAACTGGATATACACGGGACCCTGATTGCACATCATCGGAGATCTCAAATCAACGTACACATTATCAACCTAAAAACCTTATTCAAAATCAAGTGGAGAAAGTTTGAAAAACATGATAGCAAGGATTGAGCAGCCTAAGATATCAAAGTCCAAAATTTTAAAAATAGGAAGAGCCAATTTAATATGCCCATACTCAATGAAATTATCATTGCAATTTCAAGAGCTGTAATTAGTATTGTCTGCCGTTACTAAAAAAGATAACGATGTCATACACCAACACACCCGGGATCTCCTCCAAACGCAAAGATTTTCTATTTTTTGGTAACAAATGTGAAAGGAGAGGATGCACCACTTTAAGATAAAGGATGTCAGGCAAGCCACAGGTCTCAGACGAAAGCTTATATAGGCACTTCATTGAACAGTTTACATTTATGACTTCTCAATCCTACCGGTTTAGCTAACCCTGATTGGCACATACTGTCCTGCTTAAACAAGCACACAACAAGCACACCATGTGTGAATTGTTTTTTACTTAAAAAGTAGTATCAAATGATGTGGGCATGCGCCATTTAGTAACTTTATAACCAGAGGTATCTCAACTAAACTGAAATCCCTTTTGTCAACCGCATGAAAGAATAAAAGTGCTTCCGAACAAGTTATTGTGTTCATACATTCAACTTCTCTTACAATTTGCTGTCAATCATTTTTCTTCCTATCTCCCTTTTCATCCTCTATCACCCTTTTCATTTCCCTTAACATTATTATCACATCATCAGCTTCTCTCCCAACTTTTTCCCTTCATCCACATACCCCAAAAATACTGTGTATGTAAACAGTTTTGAAGCAACAAACCACAAACGCGCAATTTAATTAAAAAAAAATAAAATCAGAAACCAGAATAGACCAAGGACAGAGTGGCCTGCAACAACGTATCCAGTGACAGTAGTTTAAGTAAACACTTTGACTGCTCTACATTAAACGGTAGTGGCAACAAATTCAGTCATTTAACCAACTAAAAATGATAAAGGTTCATTTACCCTTGTGAATAAATATCTCCTCATCCAATCACATACCGCTATATGTATATGGGTTGATTTTTTTATTATAACAAATTGAAAAAAAAAAGCATAAGAAAAAGTTATTTTTGATCAATTCACAGTTTCTAGTTGTCTAGATTAAGCCACAAGTACTGGCATTAACAAAATCCATGAATTAAAACAGCCAAAACGACCTGTATTAGACTCACAAAAAAACTCCGAGGCCCACATATTGACTCGTCCTAAAAGTGGAATGCAAAAGAGTGCACCATTAATGCTCACACCAAACCACCCAGTCCCAAACGGCAACGTTTCCACCACCACAAAGAAAGGCGAACCGCAATCACAAAGACAAGTAACCAACCGATAAATTCAATTATACCCCTTCCAAAAAAACTAAAATAAATAAATAGAAATATCCCCAAAAAAACTCTATGCAACACGTCAACACTGCACACAAAAAGCATTGCTCAGAAAAAAGAAAAAAAAAAGAATCGGAGGTCGTGACACACGGCATCACTCAGTCACCGTAATAAATGAACCGCACAAAATCTCTATCACGAAATCCACCTGTGAAGAACAATTTTCGAAACATTCCTCTTCCACTACCGAGGTGACACGCACCAGAAATACAGAGAAAGTAAAACGCAGAGAGTAACAACGAGAGTGGAATAACCAACAGCACCTCGTAAGCGACGGTTTCCAGCGGCGGCTTCGCGAGGTCTTTTCGGAGCGCGTCGACGATCTCCGGCTCGTGATTGGTGACGAGTTTCTCGAGCGCTTTGAGCTGCGTCACTCGCCAGTCGTAACTGCGAGTTTTGCCCGAAGCAAAGGCTCCACGCAACTCCATCACGAGCCGCCACGCCGCCGGCGCGTCGAACGCACTCTCCTTGGACGTCGTTTCGTCTGAGTCCTGAAACGACATTGCTGCTGTGCGTGTTGCGGACAAAACGACGCCACAAAAAAGGAAGAAGAAAAAAAAACACGATGTGGAGGAGTGTTGAGTTAGGATATCCAATTTTATAGCTTACACAATACAAACAAAGAACTGGTTTACTACCTTCAAGATTTTTTAACTTATTTGGTTTCCAAGCTTTTCACAAAAAGGTAATATCACTATGATTAATAAAACATTAATATATTAATAAAATGAAAATTTGAATTTTTATATTTATATTTATCTTAGCATTAATTAATCATAAAATATGTGATATATGTTTCTTAAAGCGGAAATATCTTTCTTTACTAATTTACTATGATATGCTATATGCTATGTTGTCAACTTATCATGGTTAACAAGGATACTATTATTGTATGCTTTCTTATTTTGTTGATATGCCTTTTTTATTGATTAATATAAAATAATGATAAGACTACAGTTTATGCTTTACCCATATTCTTAAAACATAATGACTATTTGATATGTTAATTAAGACAGATTTGAAGAATTCAGGCGAATAATAACTGTAAATCAATAGCATACTTTATTTCAGTTTTTAAATATTTTACAATATTAATCACATTGGTTAGGTTTATTTAGAAGTATTCGAGCGTAGACCGCACTTTTTCTTTTAATTTTAATTAGGTTAAATTTTTTTTTCCTCTATTTATTATAAAATTTTATTTTGGTCCTCAAGTTTTTTTGTTGTCTCAATTTGATCCTCATTTTCTTAAAAATGACTCAATTTAGTCTTCACCGTTAACTTTGACCAGACGGTGTTAAGTTAACGCCACGTGTCAATTTCTGTTTTTTTTTTTTTGAATTTTTTTATTTTTGACACGTGTCACTTCACAGTTGTGTCACGTCTCAAAGTGACTCAATTTGGTCCTTATATTTGTTTTTAGTTTCAATTTAGTCCCAATTTTTGTAAAAATGATGCAATATTATCCTCCTTAGATTGAGACTCAATCTAATCTTTGTATACAACTTATGATGATATTCTTAATAAAATTGACGTTTTTATTAAATATTTGTAGAAATATTTTTAAATAAGTTTTTTTTTTAGTTTTATTATTAAACAAAGTTAAACCCCAAACTTAATTTCAAAAGTTAACAATTTTTTCATTATATATAAAGGCATCAAGTGTATCATATTATACAAACTTAGTAAAAATTAAAAATCAAATAACTTGTCACACATAAGTTTAGGAACTAAATTTCAAGTTCAAAACAAAATCAAAGTCTAATGTTTTATGTAGAATTTAAAGTTAATTTAAAATATTTATAAAAATATTTAATAAAAACATTAATTTTAGTAAGAATATCACCATAAAATTTATAAAAAAGTAAATTTAGTGTCAAGGAAGGAAAATATTGCTTCATTTTTATAAAAATTGGGACTAAATTGAAACTAAAAACAAATATAGAGATCAAATTGAGTCACTTTGACACGTGGCACAACTGCGAAGTGACGTGTCAAAAATTTAAAAAAAAATTAAAAAAAATTAAAAAAAAAAAAACATAAATTGACATATGGCGTTGACTTTAACACCGTTTAGTCAAAGTTAACGGTAAGGACCAAATTGAGTCATTTTTAAGAAAATGAATACCAAATTGAGACAACGAAAAACTTAAGAACCAAAATGAGATTTCATGACAAATAAAGGGACCAAAAGAGTAATTTAACCTTTTAATTATGTTCACTAGACATGTTGATTTTAAATATATTTAATGTTTTCTATAGACGTTATTAAATTGTATTTAATTCATTTAACATTTATTAATTTTAATTAATGATATGAATAGGTTTTAACATATTTTTAGGACAATTAATTACAATTAAAAATTGTAACAGTGAATAATTGGTAACTATATACTTCTAAATTGAAATTAAATATAAATTTTAAATAAATCTAAACAACTTTATTTTACAACAATTTTTAAATAAGAAAAACTAAAAGAGTAAAATTATTACTTGCTCTCACATTCAACATTTCATCCTAAGACGTGATTTCACATAGTATTATTTTCTAAAAGTATTATCAAGCAATCAATCATACCTTATCTTCACTTATCTTCTTAAATATTCATTAACTTTAATCAATCTTCTTTTATTTATTTCTTTAAATATTGTTTTTAGAGTTTAAAATAATTTTACATCACATCATAAATTATTCATAAAATTTATAATTGCAAAATTTAATTAAAACAGAATAAATATGCTTTAATTTTAATCATAACATAAACTTATACATGTAAAAAAAAAAACTTATTTTATTTATATTTTAATTACTTTAAAATGATTATTTATCTATATTATTAATAAGGTGAATTCTCTCACACAATTTTTTTTAATTTTATTATCAATTTTTTAAAATTTAAATGATTATCATAATAAAAAAAAATCAATACAATAAAACAATTACTTGTAATAAAATTATTTTATAAATTAATAATATTTTTATTTCTATAATTATCTATACTATTAAAAAAAATCTGTCGTTTGATTTATATAATTTTTTAATTTTATTTATTAATTATTATTTTAAATTCAGAAAACTACTTTTGATAAAAAGATCATCTACACAATAAAATAATTTTAAAAGTAAATAATTTTACTATTGGAAATTATTTACTTTTAAAATGATTTTATAGTTTAATAACATTTTTTATTTTAATATTTATTATAATAATAAATTCTTTGTTATGATAGTAAAAAATTAGACAAACTCACGTGTTTCTACTATTTATTTAATAAAATTCATAAAAATTATTTGATAAGAGTATGGCCACACCATGATGGAAGCGCGCAAAGGACAAAGAAGTTGGTGGTCCCTTTAGAAGTTGTTTCTGCAATGTTCATTGCATACGTTTTGTTTGGTTTCGATCATTTGGGGGAGTTGAATCTTACAAAAGTTTGGTTATCGATTAGGAATTCCTTAGTTTTCTATTACTTTAGGTTTAAATGGAATTTTTTTATCAATTTATATTGAAATAGTAAGACTTCATTTTTTTTATAGTTTAATTGGTTCGATCGATAATTTTAGATGTAACATTTTAATTTCATCAATTGAATTTTTAAATATTTCAATTATTTAATTTTAATTCACTCATTAATTAAAACTTAATTAATACTATAGCTGTTTGAATATATTTTTTCTAAATAATAGGTCTCTTTTATATTTTTTTTATTTATTTTAAGTAACATTTGTTTTTGTTAACCGTGGTTAACAGTTCAAGCATGTACTCATCGGTTTATAATAAACCAATACAGTATGATCTATATATTCAACGGTATTTTTAATAATATGTGGCACTCCTTTTGCTATTTTTAATATCGTCCAAAAATAGAGACTAAAAATAATGATTTTAAAAATACAGAGATCAATCAGTGACTAAGTTTCGACCAGGGACTGTTTTCAAATTTGGATCAAACTCCAAAAACATATTTTTCTCTATTTTTAATAGACTTCTAGGCAAACATAATCTTCATAAGTGACAATATAATAATAAAGGTCATTAATGAAGTATCCATATAGTCTAAGAAAGCATGGTTAATATTACAAATTTTCTGTCATGCTATTCAACAAAATATAAATAAAAAAATTATACATTTTTTTTCATACTAATTTAGAAAAAAATGTTTATAAGGCAGTTACTTCAGTAATTTACTGTACATATTATAGTTAAAGATTAAAGTATCAACATATATAATTTGACAATCAAATTAATTAAACATTCAAACTATTCAAATATAATTAAATTCTAGCATTTAAAAATATGAAATTGTGAACAAATATAATAGGAGTAGTAAATAATTATTAAAAAAATTAAAAAAAATTAAAAAAATATTTTAAAAAAATTATAAAAAATTATAAAAAAATGTTGGTGGGTTAAGTGGGTCAACCCACCTTCAACCCGGCTCGAACCCGTTTAACCCGTAGGTTAAGTGAACCGGGTTGAGTTCAACCCACTTTACAAAAGTTGAATTTTTCTCAACCCAACCTAACTCAAACCCGTGGTGAGCCGGATTGGCTCACGGGTTGAAACCCATTTTTACATCTCTAAACAAA
>Ga0214542_1010417_pt1:0-12500 | contig 13576 bp, 17 predicted proteins | sample CNSS1metaG_FD_160096 | JGI IMG/M metagenome (GOLD analysis project Ga0214542, IMG submission 160096) | Root nodule microbial communities from cowpea collected in UCLA plant growth center, Los Angeles, California, USA - CNSS1 | ecosystem: Host-associated > Plants > Roots > Nodule | place...
AAATGAAAGTTTCTAAATAAAATCAAAGTAAAGTCTCAATTTAATTTAAAAACCTTTTAACTCATATGATTAGCATGCATGTAGATTTAAAATCATTATTTTCTATTCGATTAAGAAGCAAAGGACAGAGATAAATAAAAACCACAACAATAATCAAAATAACAAACACATAAATTCATCTAACCTCAGAATCTAGTTAAGAAATTATAGTGGAATCAACCCTAAAAGCTTAGCCCTCCATGGCTTTGATGGAATACATGATAATTTATGATGAAGGAAAGAAAATAAAAGAAAAGAGAGAATGAGAGATGTGATGGATGACGGTGTCTGCCAAAACTAGAGAGTTCTCAGTGTCTTAGTTGTGTCCCGTTTCTGCTCCCTTAAGTCTCTTTATATAGGCTTCAACTAGATGTTGGGCTTTATTTGTCAGTTGCTAAAATCTTTTATTTTTATTTAATTAATTAGCAACTTAATTCCTGTCCAATTTCCAATTCTGCCCCTCTTATTTAACCATTTTTGCAGTTTTGACCAGAGTTTGACCAATTGACCAGAGTTTGACTAGTTGACTGCCTATCAAATGCTGACACGTGGCGCAGAGTGCACTTTCTCTCTCCAGACTAGGGTTTGCTGCGTTTAGGGTTTCATGGAGGCTTGTGGCTGCTGCGACTTCTTCTCCGGCGATGCTCACAGCATGGTGGTTCATGGTGACTTTGCTCCAGCAGCGTTTTCCAGCGTGGCCGTGACTGGTTCTGAAGGTTGCAGGAATGTGGCGGAGTTGCGGTGGTGATGGACGTTGCTGTGTGCTCGCGAGAAGATGGTGTTGCGCGATGGTGCAGAAGCTATAATGGAGGTTGCAGGCTGCAGCTTCCATGGTGGCCTGAAGTGGTGCGCAGGTTCGCGCTGGCGGTGTGCGACGGATTTGTTGGCGGTGTGCGACGAATCTGTTGGAGGCGAGAAGGATGGTGGAATGTGAAGTGTGGTGGTCGGAGGCGCGCTGCAGTTGTGCGAACGAAGAGGATGGTTGTCGTGGAGGTGCTACGACGTGGTGCAGTGGTGTGCGATGCCTCGCGGTGGTCGGAAACAGCGGCGGCTGCCGTGGAGGTTGATGGTGGCGGCTAGGGTTTGAGGAAAATTAGGGTTTCTGCTTTGGGAGATGAAGATGATGACGTGGCAGCCTTCCATTGGACAGCTTATTAGTGCAAGGATTGTTGCCACGTGTCAGCTTATGGTTGGCCTGATTTGAAAATTGAGGATTGCCACATGGCGTCATCTGGTTGAGTGTAGTTTAAGTGGTAAGAAGGGTGCAACTTAGTGAAAAGTAGGGGTGCAGAACAGGGTTTTTGGTGGTCCACTTTGCAGGAGTGTGCAAATAAAATCTGGGGGTGCATTTAGCTCCTGATTTATTCTTTTCCAGAATTTCCTGATTTTGGACTTATTTTGTAACTTTGAATATTTTAAATCCACACTATTAATGACCAAAAATAAATTCCAGCTGCATTAACAAACGTTAGCATATCCAATAATATTTTATGCAACTAAAATCAATTTTTACGCCACTTGTACCAAACTTACTCAATAAATCCAATAATCACAAATCCTAATTAAATCAATATTTAAGCATAGAAAATTCAATTAAATCCCCAAATTTAAATATTAAATGAGGTCAAAAATTTGAACTCATCAAACACTTTAAAGTTTATAAAAACGCTATAAATAGTCAAAATATATAAAATATTTATTCAATTTTGGTTGTTTAATATATAAAATAAATATATTTGGTTTTGGAATAAATAAATAATCAAATTTTGGTTTTATTTAACATTTGAAATGAGTTAATTGAATCAAGAAGTCACCAAAGTGACCTCTCTTGAGTAGATGGTTCGTGAAAAATGTTAAATGTTGGTGTTTATGTACGTTCATGTGGGTATTGATCTGCCCAAAGGAAGATTAATATTTGGTCGGATTGCATACACACATGTGATGATAAACATGTGATAATTATAAGGATTTGCTTTGTCGATGATAAATTAATCCAAAGATTGGTTTGTTGTTGGACGTGCTTTATTATCAATATTTGATCATTACAACAAGATACCCCTAGCAGTTGATATTACTGTCCAAAGACTTGATATTAATGGTCATTGAGTGTTTTGGGATGGGTTAAATCATTATTTGAATATATATTTATAATGATTTATTTTATTATGTGAGCATAATAAGTTAATTCCTCTTGTTTTAAATTCAGCTACAATTGCTTCTGTATCTGCCAATGTGAATTCTGTTCCGATCCTCAATGGAACAAATTTTAAGGATTGGAAGGAGAACATTGAAATTATACTTGGCTGTATGGATCTGGATCTTGCATTAAAGACTGAGCAACCCCCTACTCCTACGGTATCTAGTACTCCTGAAGACAGGAGGGATCATGAGAAATGGGTTTGCTCAAACTGCATGAGCATAATGATCATTAAGCGCGGCATCCCAGAGATGTTTAGGGGCACTATTTCTGAAAACATTACAACTGCCAAAGAATTCCTCGCTGAGTGGGTTTGCTCAAACTGCATGAGCATAATGATCATTAAGCGCGACATCCCAGAGGTGTTTAGGGGCACTGTTTCTAAAGACATTACAACTGCCAAAGAATTCCTTGCTGAGTGGGTTTGCTCAAACTGCATGAGCATAATGATCATTAAGAGCGGCATCCTAGAGGTGTTTAGGGGCACTGTTTCTGAAGACATTACAACTGCCAAAGAATTCCTTGTTGAATCTTGCGTTAAAGACTGAGCAACCCCCTAGTCCTACGGTGTCTAGTACTCCTGAAGACGGGAGGGATCATGAGAAGTGGGTTTGCTCAAACTGCATAAGCATAATGATCATTAAGCGTGGCATCCCAGAGGTGTTTAGGGGCACTGTTTCTGAAGACATTACAACTGCCAAAGAATTCCTTGATGAGATTGAGAAGCGCTTTGCAAAAAGCGATAAGACGGAGGCAAACACTCTTCTTCAAAACTTGATCTCCGTGAAATATCAAGGCAAAGGAAATATCAGGAAATACATTATGAGCATGTCTAATATTGTTTTCAAACTCAAGGCACTAAAGCTTGAAATCTCAAAAGACTTACTCATTCATTTGGTGCTGATTTCTCTTCTTGCACAGTTTAATCAGTTTAAAGTATCTTATAACTGTCAGAAGGATAAATGGTCTCTTAATGAGCTCATTTCATACTGTGTGCAAGAAGAGGAAAGACTAAAGCAAGACGAGACAGAAAGTGCTCATTTTGCAAGCACATCAAAGGCTAAGGACAAAAGAAAGAGATCGGAGGATCCCAAGAAGGAAGCTGCTAAGGGTCAAGAACAAAAGAAACAATATCAGGAAAGCAAATGTTTCTTTTGCAATAAGACTGGACACGTAAAGAAGAAATGTGCCAAATATCATGCTTGGCGTGCAAAGAAAGGTATGTTTCTTACTTTGGTCTGTTCTGAGGTCAATTTAGCGTTAGTACCTAGTAACACTTGGTGGTTAGACTCAGGTGCTACTACTAACATCAGTGTTTCTATGAACGGTTGCCTAAACTACCAGAAGCCAACTGATTCTGAAAGATGGATATATGTTGGAGATGGCAAATTGGTGGAGGTGGAGGCTATTGGGCATTTTAGATTATTGTTATGTACTGGTTTTTATTTGGATTTGAAAGACACTTTTGTTGTGCCGTCATTTAGACAGAATTTAATTTTAGTTTCTTATTTGGACAAATCCGATTATTCTTGTTGATTTGGAAACAATGAATTTAGTTTGTCTTTTAATTCAAAATTGTTGGAACTGGTTCACTTTTGGCTTATGATAATCTATATTTGCTTGATACTGTGACCACCTATGATGAAACCCTTAATACAGAATCTTATGGTATTAAACGTAAAATTGACAATACTCAATCAGGAGCATTATGGCATAAGCGCTTAGGTCACATCTCTAACAATAGAGTTGAACAACTTGTGTCAAATGGATTCTTAGAGTCCATTGACTTCACAAATTTTGATGTTTGTGTTGAATGCATTAAGGGCAAACAGACCAAAGCGAAGAGATTAGGTGCATATAGAGCTTCAGACGTCTTAAAGTTGATTCATACGGATATTTGTGGGCCATTTCCTACACCTTCATGGAATGGTCAACAATACTTTATATCATTCATAAACAATTACTCAAGATATGCATACTTATTTCTTATACATGAAAAGTCACAGTCTTTGGATGTGTTCAAATCTTTTAAAGTTGAAGTTGAAAATCAACTCAACAAAAGAATTAAGTCTGTTAGATCTGACCATGGTAGTGAGTACTATGGCAGATATGATGGATCAGGTGAACAATGTCTAGGACCTTTTTCTAGGTACCTAGAGGAGTGTGGAATTGTCCCACAGTACACCATGCCGGATCACCCAATATGAATGGTGTTGCTGAGAGACGAAACCATACTCTTAAGGATATGGTAAGGAGTATGATTTGTCATTCCACCTTACCAGAGTCACTCTAGGTAGAGGCACTAAAGACGACAACTTATATTCTAAATAGAGTACCAACTAAAGCAGCTACCAAAACACCTTATGAGCTTTGGATTGGGCAAAAGCCTAGTCTAAAGCATTTCCATGTGTGGGGTTGTCCAGCTGAGGCAAGGCCTTATAAGCCAAATGAAAAGAAATTGGACTCCCGAATAGTAAGTAGTTACTTTATTGGTTATTCTGAGAGATCCAGGGGATATAAATTTTATGATCCCATATTAAAGACAATTTTTGAGACACTGATTGTTACATTCTTTGAGGATATTGAGTTTGGGAGGAAGAATAAGATTAGGAAATTTGTTTTGGAGGAAGAATCGGTAAAAATTCCAGAACTGATTTAAACAGTTACTTTTGATGAAGTAAGTTCGGAGCCTCCACAAAACATTGTTGATGAACCCCATACTCAAGATGATTTGGTTGTTCGTGAAGAACAAACTCAAGATCCTCAACAACCTATGCTTCATGAGCCAACACCTTTGCGGAGATCCATGAGAGAAAGGAGAAATGCCATTTCAGATGATTATGTTGTACTTCTCTCAGAAAATGAAGATCCTAACAATGGTGTGATGAAAGATGACCTAATCACCGTCCGTCAAGCCATACAGGATCCTAATTCAGAAAAATGGATTGAAGCAATGAGGGAAGAATATAAATCCATGCAAGACAATAAGGTTTGGGAACTTGTCCCATTACCAAAAGGTGTGAAACCCATTGGTTGTAAATGGTTATTTAAGACCAAACGAGATTCTAACGGTAACGTGGAAAGGTATAAGGCTCGTCTTGTAGCTAAGGGATTTACTCAAAAAAAAGAGATTGACTTTAAAGAGTCTTTTTCTCCAGTTTCATCAAAAGACTCTTTTAGGAAAATTATGGCTCTTGTTGCACATTATGATTTGGAGTTTCATCAAATGGATGTCAAAACGACATTTCTTAATGGTGACATTGACGAGATGATCTATATGGTGCAACCAGAAAATTTTGTGTCGGGAGACCCAAAGAATATGGTTTGCAAATTGACTAAATCTATTTATGGACTAAACAAGCATCTCGTCAAATTTCATCAAGTAATTCTCTCATTTGGCTTCGAGGTGAATCTTGTTGATGATTGTATGTATCACAAGTTTAAGGGGAGCAAGTTTATTTTCCTGATCTTGTATGTTGATGACATTCTGCTTGCAACTAATGATATAGACATATTGCACAAAACCAAGAAATTTCTGTCAAAGAATTTTGAAATGAAAGATCTTGGTCACGCCTCCTTTATATTAGGAATTCAGATACACCGAGATCGATCTCGAGGTATTCTAGGATTATCACAAAGGAGCTATATGGATAAAATACTTAAAAGGTTTAGCATGCATGAATGTAAATCCGGGGATACTCCAGTTGCTAAGGGAGACAAGTTCAGTCTCAATCAGTGCCCAAATAGGAATTTGGAAATTAAGGAAATGCAGAAGATTCCTTATGCGTCAGCTGTAGGGAGTTTGATGTATGCCCAAGTATGTACGCGTCCAAACATAGCATACATAGTTGGGGTTTTAGGCAGATAGTTAAGCAATCCAGGTATGGACCATTGGAAAGCAGCAGATATTTAAAGATAACAAAAGGTAATATGCTCACATACAAGAGGTCAGACCAGTTGGAGATCACTAGGTTTTCTAACTCAGATTTTGTAGGATGTCAAGATAGCTTAAAATCTACTTCAGGTTACATTTTTATGTTGGCAGGTGGTGCAATTTCTTGGCACAGTGTCAAGAAAACCCTTACAGCTTCATTCACCATGGCAGCAGAATTTGTACCATGCTATGAGGCATCTAATCACGGGATATGGCTAAGAAATTTTGTCACAGGAAAGTTATGGAAGGCATTGAAAGACCACTTAAGTTATATTGTGACAACAAATCAGCTGTATTGTATTCCAACAACAATAGGAGCTCGACTAAGTCAAAGCACATCGATATTAAGTTCTTAGTTGTTAAAGAAAGAGTACAGAGTGAGCAAATTTCCATAGAACATTTAGGGACAAACTCCATGATTGCAGATCCTTTAACCAAAGGACTTCCACCCAAGGTCTTTCATGAACATGTTGTTCACATTGGTGTTTTACAGTTTGAGGAATCTGAGGTTTAATGAGAGATAGTCATTTTCATATGTTTTATGTTCTATGTTTAATATCTTGTATGCATACATTGAACTTTCAGACATATTTCGTTATTTATATATGTGGTTTTAATTATTACACTTTGTACATTAAGTTTTTTTTTTATATATATTGATCTCATTAAGTTAAAGTTTGGACCAGTTGAAAATAGATGTGTATATACAGATCACCTTCACATAATTTTTCATGCTACACATTTCATGATGAATCCATGTCATTTGATTGTGTCAGGATTAGTGATCATTGTTGGTTTTAGTTGTGATTGATGCGATGAAAAACTGGTTTGGTTCTACATGCTGATATAATCAATGGACAGGACTTTTGGAGTATGATCAAGTAATATAATGGCAATTTTGAGCTCATAAAGTCTAACACATTTATAAGGTTGTAAGGACATATATATTTGTGACTAGTGGGAGATTGTTAGTAATTTTGGGTCATGCATATATATGATACATAATTAAATATGTTAGGGCCATTATTTATAAGCCAAATAATAAAGTGATCTGACTAAATCAAAGACTTGGCTAAAGGCATATGTCATGAAAATAAATATTGTGTTGAGACCATATAGTAATTTCTAATATGATGAGGGGCCAAATTAGAAATACTAAAACTTAAGTAATTAACAGTTTATAAATGGGCGTGGTCCCCTTCTGAGAGCACATAGAGTCATAACGTACTTTTCAAGTTCCTGTTCCTTTCTTTCTATCTCCATCAAGAGAGAAAACCAAAGGGAAATAAAGGTGCTCTACAGGAGGAAGATCATTGGATCAGTAGTGCTCTAAAGAAGGAAATATCATCGTTATGGCCAATTCAGGTACACTTTCGTTTACTATTTATAGCATGATTATCAGTATGAGATATTGCTTATGATTGATTGTTAGAATCAATATTAGGATCATATTCTGCTTTTGCTTAGAAGAACTCCAAAGAATATTGGTAGAAAATTTTAGGGTTGTCCCAATTACAATGTGAGATTAAGTGTACAATCTTTTTTTTTTTTTGTTAATAATAAATTGGTTTTAATTTTTGGTTTGTTGATTTACAGAGTGGTGGTTCCAATAATGTGTGTTGCAACCATGGATATGTGCCTCACTTCAAATAGTTTTTCTCTTGACCAGCTGCAAATATGTGTTAATCAGTACAAATATCATTACACGAATAAGTGGATTGTCTTAAAAAAAGACAAAAACCTAACCTTGGGATCCAATATTTGGATAACTTCTTTTCCTTATAAAGTTTGTCAAGGACCTTGGGGCAGATGTTTCCTTCAAAAGTTGTAACCTTTTTTTCTCTTGGTGGCCCACCTTTCCACTAAATAAACTCTGATTTCCTCGAGCATGGTGATTATGGGTTTGCCTCTAGCATCCACTATGACACTATTAAATGTTTCACTCATATTGTTGACAATTGTATCGCATATGGCTCGACCACTAAATCTAGATTTGGACCAGAACCTGCATCAATAATAGCATTAGTATTGATATGCATATGAATCAGGTATTTGTACAAAAATATTATAGAGATAGAGATACCTAGGAGGTATAGCAATAAGGTATTTGTAAGGATCAATATTGAGCTCTTTAATTATTAACATCATTCTTTCCTGATGAATATCACCCTACAGGGCTTTTCAGCTTGGGCCAATGGCCTGACCCATTTAATTTTTCTTTGTCATTAAATAAATAATCATTTTGGGCCTTATACTTTTATTGGGCCATTCTTTTGTGCTATCTTTTATTGTCTTGGTTCTTTTTATGGCTAGGAGAATACAAGAGGAATGGGCCTTAGGAAGATGTGAAGACCTACCCTAGGACACTTTGCTTGTAAATACTAGATTAGGATTTTATTTTGGGCTTTGTATTTTGGGCCTAGTAGAATAGGGTTTTCTTTGGGCCATGTATTGGGCCTTAGAGGAAATTGGGCTTTAGAAGTAATTTTGGACCAAAAAGGGGAATTGGGCCAAATGGGCCAAGAGTAGTGTGTCTACTCTAGAAAAGCCTAGAAGCTTCTCAAACTTGCTCTCCAAGGATGAGAGTTAGCTTCCCATGGCAAGACAAGTGTGAATTGCTTAGGTGGCAAGTCACACCTCCCACATGCTCCTTTTTGGCTCCAAAATCAACTTTCTAGACTCCTTTTGCCCTCCACTTTTTTAGAGACTCCTTGGTCTCATTTTAGCCTATAAATAGAGAGCTTAGGACCCTTGTATTTTCAATCATGAATATAGTAGAGAAATTCTGTTGAGATGACTCAAGGCTCCTCTCTTTTTGTGAATCAACTTAGGCTAGAGTTCTCCGTCTTGGTTTCCTCTAGCCGCCTTCCTTGAGTGTTGGCCCAACCTCACTTGAGAGCTTCTCCAAACACCATTGTCGCACCACTTCTCCTCTCCTCTTCTAGCTTTCGCACCTTCATCCTTCTCCATGGAAGCTTCATCAATTCCGCATGGCTTCTCCTTAGCTTCCTTACTCTTGAAGATGGACTCATCATGTGGTATCTAGAGCCTTGGTTGATCAAGCTTGACGTCAAGAGATAAGTTCATCTTCCTTGTGGTTGTTCTTTCAATTTTCGTGTTGTTCATCCATTTTTCTTTGTGTTCTTTCATTTTTTGTGTTGTTCTTCCATTTTCTTTGAGTTTTCTTCAAGTTTCCTTCAAATCAACCAAACCTCTATGAGTCTACATGAATTCTATGGATTCAAATGATAGATCTCCATGATTTTTGGTTCACATTTGTTCTTAAGTTCCATTTATTTTTCCAGTAACATTTTCTTTGCTTCCTAGTGTGTGTTCTTCATTTTCATTCGGTGGTTTCCATTTATTTTCAGTTTATCATCTTGTGTTTTGTCTTAAGTCATGTTTAAGTTTTTTGTTTCATTTGCTATTTTCTTCATTTCCCAAGCTATTGGGTGTGTGCTCCTAGAAGCCTTCCACATGAGTATCTTTAATTTTTGGCCAGGGAATCTTTTTCTGAAATTTGCATACAGATGCCTCATGCAAAACCTATGCTCAACAATGGGTAATAGGTCCTGAATGGCAGGCACTAATCCTTGTGCAATGATTAGATTATTAATATTTACAACAGTAAACAAAAATTAATAAATTGAACATAAATTAAACATACCTTTTGTTTGTCAGACATAAAGGTCATTGTCCCACGCACGTCAATACCTCCAAGATCACCAATAAGCAATTCCAAGAACCATGTCCAAGTTTCTTTGTTTTAAACTTCGATAACAGCATACGCTAAGGGTAGTAACTGATCATTAGCATCTCTACCCACAACACTCAACAACTCACCTTCGTATTTTCCTTTTAAAAAACAACCATCCAAACCTATGATAGGTCTACAGGAGACAAATGAATCTTTACATGCTTTTAATCAAGAGTAAAACCTCTGAAAAATTGCTACATCATTAACATTTTCCACTTTGATTTTTATAGTTGATCCAGGATTACATTCTAGTAATTCATGTGCGTAGTCGTAGATTCTTTTATATTGCTCTTTAAATGACCCATCTACTATATATACTGACATTGCCCTTGCTTGACGAGCTGTTGATATTGACACATGTGTATTCCATTTTCTTAAAGCCCTTTGCCTTACGTCATTTATCTTTAGCTTTGGATTCTCTATTAGAGTTCGATCCAAGGTTTTACTAAGCCACTTTGCTTTAATGATATGAATCTTGAACTCCCTGCTACAAGAATGAACATCAAGTAGTTTCCTTAATTGCTAAATCTTACGGCTAGGAGCATAGGAACAATATGCGGACCATTGACATTTATTTTGTGCAGCCAAACAACCAACCCTAACTCTCTTACTATCATTTTTCAAGAATTTCATATCTCTCCCTACATGAATAGCATAAGTCCTAATGGCATCCTTGAAGTGGTTGTTGTCTAGAAAAAACAATTCCTACTTCCCATTTGTAATCCACCATACTTTTTGGCATTATAAATGTCTGGAATGGACCACATCCTGTTCTTTCATCATTGTTTTCTTCATCCCCAACTGTTTCACTCTCGCTATCTGGCCCATTGAGTAATTCTTCTGAATGTCATTCATCATCAGATAACTCAATTAAATGACGTGCTCTATTTTCAAATTTACCTCTGCTAGAATCATCACTTTCAGACATAGCTTCCACTTCAATATCTCATTCCACTTCAACATCACTAGCTACATTCAAATCCATGTCCACAAGCCCTGGACCCTCAACATTGTCCCTATTCAGACTACTGGCATCGCCAACCTCTACTTCACCTTCCTCAGCCTCCATTCCTTCCACTTGACCATCCATTTCTCCAACCTGGTCCTCCTCACAACCATCAGCCTCCATTCCTCCCCCCTCACCACCCATTTCCCCAACCTCACCATGAACCTGCTCTTCACAAACCTCAGCCTGCACTTCATAAACCTTATCTACACCTTGAACTTCAACTTCTCCAACCTTAGGATCCATTTCCCCAACCTCTTCAGCAAGAGTTGATGCATCACAGAGGTATTAAATTTTATCTTCATCCACATTATTACCTACCTCTTCTTTATCAACACCATCTACTATCTCTGCTTCATCCACACCATGAACCACGAACAAATGTACCTCACCATAACGCTTGGCAATATTAACCATATTTATAGCACCATTGTCATCTAACAATAGGTGAAGCATTTTTTGACAGCATACCACATCCCCTTAATGTTAACATACCCTATCTCCTTAATTACATTTAGAACTTCAAAGTAACTCTACCTATCCGGATCGCATGACCACGTTGATTTTTCCCCATTCATATAATGCAACCCACGATTTTGTACGAAAATACAAGATCAAACCTATCATCACTCATTGCCCTAAAGTAAATTCAACAGACAAAAAAGATGTATTATTAAGCCTACTTTAACGCAATGGGGGACCACTGTTACAATCAATTACAAATAAAGTAATGGAGACCATAACCAACACCAACAACTGACAAACAAACCAACTAAAATAATATCCCACCGAACCCCACCTATAAACACAAACTACACAAAATCATGCAAGTAATTTAAAAACCATGCAGAACATCACAACAATCCAACCACAAACAAACCCCAAAATAGAATTATGAAAACTCTAACCCACGAGCAAACACAACCCCGAAAACCCTAAACCCACGACCAAACCACTTACCTCGTTGATGATGATTAACTGAAAAATTGAAATGAACCGAACAAATCGCAAGTATTAGTTGCTTCCTCTGCAAATCTGAGCTCAAGAAACTTGAAGATGAATAAATCGCCTCCAACGATGAAGAAATCGCCTCCAACGAAGTCAAGCCCTAATTGCATAATTTGAAATATCTAATTACAAAATTTCCCCCAAATTGAAAAGTTAATGTTAATTAGCCACCTGTACAGTACACGTAACACACCCCAATGCAACATAATACAAACAGTGCCACTTGTACAGTGTTTCGTTACTGATTTAAACGGCGTCACAAAAAAGGGCCAAATTAAACATGAATTGCGAAAATGAGGATCATTTTAAACATTCAGTAAAAATGAAGAACATCCACAATAAACACTACGAAAATGAGGATGGAAAAGGTATTTAAGTCTTTTATTTTCTTACAAGAACAAGTAATCCATTATTTCGATAACATGTTTCGGAATGTGTTTTTCATCGTCTTTGCATTTGCATTTGAAATGCGTATGTTATTTTTGACTCTTTTTTTTTATCCTCAAAACTCTTACTAAAATACATGTATCATATTTTGATACATACCTCTTAGTTAATT
>Ga0214542_1010419_pt1 | contig 13576 bp, 15 predicted proteins | sample CNSS1metaG_FD_160096 | JGI IMG/M metagenome (GOLD analysis project Ga0214542, IMG submission 160096) | Root nodule microbial communities from cowpea collected in UCLA plant growth center, Los Angeles, California, USA - CNSS1 | ecosystem: Host-associated > Plants > Roots > Nodule | place: USA...
AGGAAAGATTTTTAATTGATCTTTGATACAAAAAGGGAAAATATTAAAAGCACAATTTTTATTAAGAACCCAATTCACCCTCCTCTTAGTTTTTGTCTGCACGCTCAAACATTCCGCTGCGCGATACTAACAGTATTGAACCTATAGCACCAATGCTGGTATGGTTAACCACCTGTTTCAAGCTGACGGCATGTAACCTTCGACGTGACTTATCCCGCCAAATGCTGGGGGACTGGTGTACTATACCTAGGCAAACCTAGCTAACTACTCGGTTTGAACCGCCCACATCTAGCCCTATTATAAAAAGAATAGACAGATGGCTAACTTAACAAGACAACACACATAACGGCTTAGGCTGCCTACTCTGAAAAATAGTGCATAAGGAAGAGCCGCTAACCCTAAACTTAAGAAATTACAGCGAGGTCTCCAGTATCAACTCACTAACATGGGACTTGGGCTTGGCCTAGACCCATTTAAAACCCTGAACATTAGCCCAAAATAATAAAGAAGGCACAACACATAAGAAAAGAATAACATAATTAATGACTCTATAAATACACGTGAACCCCAACAATTGAAGGTACGCTTTCATTAATTCACTAATCTGATATTTGACTTTTTAAGAGTCTTTGCTGACTTGATCTATGGAGTCCCTTCTGCAAGTAACCCCTTAAGGGTTCAAACCGCCAACCACCAACATTAGGAGAAAGCACATCCAAACCAAGGAGTGATCGGTCCGAAAAGTCAGCGATTAGGGTAAGATGTAATTTGTGTTCCCTGATATTTTGTTATTGTTTCCACAGGGACATAATCCATTAAAATTTCACTCTAAAATTGAATTTAAACAAAAGACTTCAAAATTATTTTTTCTACACAGCCTATACACGATCAAAACCAAAAAAGATAACTCACAATATCAAATACAAATATTACAACTCAAACTACAATTTCACCATCCACCTATACTCAAAGTTAGAAGCATCAAATCACAAGGCTTTAAACTCTTCATCAATATACTTCTATGGATTGTTCCCATTTCACATCAATAATCTTGAGTTGCCCGTTTATGCTTTGCAGGACATGACAAATGTCAACAAATTTGATGTTTAATCTGTCTCCGGCGATGAATTCATATACTGTATTGTTCACTTCAACAAAACTGACACCTGCCACCTTTTCCATACCCGTATCCCGCATAACCTTCCTCACCGTACCAGCTTCCTTCCACCTCCCAAGCGCAGCATAAGTATTGGATAGGAGAGAATAATTCCCACAATTCTGGGGCTCCATCACACTTAGATGACGCAAAGCTTCCGCTGCCAGCGCAGTATCGCCGTATCTATTCGAAGCAGCAAGAAGGGATCCCCATACAGCTGCATTGGCTTCAGACGGCATCAACCTAACTAGCTCCTTTGCTTCTTCAAGATAGCCACCACGGCCAAGCAAATCAACCATGCACCCGTAGTGCTCTATCTTTGGTTCAATTCCATATTTGGATCTCATACACGTGAAATAATAGCGGCCCAGTTCAACCAATCCAGCATGGCTACAAGCAGAAAGGACGGTGATAAAGGTCACTTCATTTGGCCTGACTCCAGCCTTCTCCATGCAAGAAAATAGCTCGAGTGCCTCCTTTCCCAGACCATGTAAAGCAAGTCCAGCAATCATGGTTGTCCAGGTTATAATCGTTTTACGCTCCATACTCTCAAACAGTTGGCGTGCTTTACTTATGTCACCCGATTTGGCATACATGTCTATGAGAGAGTTATAAAGAGATACAATCTTAGGCAGTTTATGCTTTAAAATGTAGTTGTGAATCCACATTCCCAACTGGAGAGCACCCAAGTCAGCACACGCAGAGAGCACAGCCAAAATGCAAATTTTATCCGGCTGCACATCGTGGAGCAGCATAGTGCGGAAAAGCGTGATAGCCTGCTGAGGACTGTGAGCGTGCGTATATCCCGAAATAAGAGTAGTCCATGAAACAACATCCCTATACTTCTCAGGCATAGATTCAAACAGGTTGCGGGCATTGAATAGATCACCCAGTTTGGCATAACCTGCGAGCATAGCGTTCCAGAGAGAAACGTGTTTGAAAGCGGCGGCATCATCAAATAGCTTGCGGGCAGAGGAAACGTTAGCGCAGGAGGAATACATATGAATGAGGGAGGTGAGGACAGTGGGATGGGTGGCGAAGCCGGAAAGAATGGCTTGAGAATGAATCTGGCGGCCGAGACGGAGGGAAGGTGAAGAAGCAACGGCCTTGAGAGCAAAAGGGAAAGAGTAAGAGTCGGGTCGCAAGCCGTGGAAGCGAATGGCCTTGAAGAGAGAAATGGCAAGAGTGGGATTGTGTGAAGATAGAGTGGAGATGAGGTTGTTGTAGAGGAAGATGGTGGGTGGGTGGTTGTAGATGAAAATGGAATAGGCGAAGGAGGGAAAGCCAAGAGAAGCTGAGGCGTGTATAAATCGGGAGAGTAGAATGTGGTCTTTGTCGAGAGCTCTGGTAAGCATGAAGGCATGAGTTTGGTGAAGATGGTTCAGATTGGAGCAACGACAAAGCAGCTGCTCTGCATCTGCATGCTCTGATCTTGGAAGCAATGAGAAGAACCGTTGCAGACATGGCCTAACATCACGCACCTTCCCATTCAATGCCAAATTCATAGATGCCACTGTTGTTGTTCAGGTTCACCTCTCTCATTGTTTCCATCAAAACAAAATTCATATTACATTGTAATTATTTACCATATGCAAATTTTAAATATTTAAAAAATAAATTAGAAAGTTGGAATTTTCAAACATTATTAATTACTTTTGAACTGTTTCCTGGATAATTAGAAAAAAAAAATTGTTTAGAAAATTTGTAGGAGTAAGATAGACAATGTAACCGGGAAATTTTATTTTAACTGTGCATATTTTGACATTTGATATATGTATAATTAAGATAGAAAATAATATTAAATATTATTAAAATAAAATATTAAAATATTTAGTTTAAGTATTGCAAAATGGAATTATTTCAAATTTAAATACATGTTAAAAGTAGTTCAAAAAAGTAATTATATTAATAGGACTAATGATCAATTGAATAAGTAATAACAATATAAATAATTTTGATAAAAATAAAAATATGTTTAAAATTAAAAAAGAAGAAGAAGGCTAAGTTAAGTTTATTAATTTTATTTTTTTGTAGTGATTATTAATATAAAATTAAAATTCAAATGACTGTGATTTTTTAAGTTTTTTACAAAGATTAAGGAATTCTATTTCATTACTCCTTCGAAGATTTTCTGGAAAATATTTATCAAAAAAATTTGGTTTAAAGAATTTTCAAATAAGTTGTCTCTCTTCATCTTATAATTGTTGTTTGATAAATCTTTACTATTTGTTAGCTTCTCCAATAAACATAAATGTATGTGACTCTATTTGTATTAACATATATAGTGGTTTTGTTGTTATATATATGTTATTCATGATCATTATCATGATTAAAATTTTTATTATTTTTGTGCGGACTTGACATACGATAATAAACAATGGAGTCTAAAATTTGATTTACGATTATAAACAATGTGATGAATCAAGTCCAAGCCAACTTCAAGGTCCAAGCTCTAGTCCAGGCCCAAGCCCATCAAAAAGCCCAATCACGGGAAGTATGATGAAGAAGATTTAACATGGCCTAGATCCACAGAAGCCCAATAGGCTTAATGGGCTTCATATGCTTTTTTTCATTGGCCAAAGAGATGTGAAGATACTTCAAGAGGAGCAGTAGTATATATTTACTTTGGGCAAATGTTAGACAATTGTTTTCCAATAAAGGGCCAACGTACAATTTTCTTTAGCTTCCAAATTGGGCAACATCTAAGCCCATTTGAAAGTTTGGCCGAGAAGGTTCCTTGAACATGTATCCTATGCATAGGCTTGCTCATTTGCATCTCATTTCAAGGTGCGTTTCATTTAGGAGGACTCTTTACTATAAGAGCCTTCATGCCTTGTAAAACTAACTCTTGAATTCTAGTGGTAAAGAACCTATGTTGAGATAACTCCATGCCTTTACCTAAGATAGAGTCATGGCTAGCTAGGCTTCTCCCTAAGCTCCTCTAGCCACCTTCCCCTATGATTTTAAGCCATTCCATGCCTTCCACCTTGTGCTATTCATTCTCATTGCTACAAGGACCTCCAAATCTTGTTTCCACTCTCTTTTCGACTGATTTATGCTACAACCATGGACTTCATTCACTCCTCCACCTCTAATGGAGCTCATCACAATGGAACCTAGGATTTGACCTACAATTATAAAACTCAATCTCACTTTATCAAACATATGAATTCATATTCAATTTTTGATGATTTACTATGAAAATCAAAAGTTTCTTAAGAAATTTGTAGGCAACGAGTATTTCTCATTAAAAAATATTGATATAATTATAATTAGTTTTCTCAAAAATATTAATCACTTGTCAAACCACATGAAACGATATATACTCACTACTTAACCCTAACGATGTTAAGTAGGTATCAGATAGTCTCAAATTTGACTGTTTGACCTATAAATCTCTTAGTTCATTTTGAACTATCTAAATATTTATCTACTTAGTAAATACTTTCTTAGGCTCCTTAACGATTCTTGGCTTTTATTTCACGGTGTATTAAACTTACACTTCCCAGACATAGACACTATTAACATGGTGACAATTAAGATAAATTAAGATTCATATTTATTTCAACAAATAATCTATGCACACCATCCAAAAAAAATAACAAAAATAATATTAAAGCATATAAGTAATTTATTTTATTCAAGTTCATTTTATTAAAATTTTTAATATATATATATATATATATAATATGAAGATATAAAATAATATTTATATTATTCCTGCGGAGAACAAATAAGAGATGTCAGACACAAACGTTACCTTACCTCAATCCGCAATCTCCTCAGTAGGCTTCCTTCCGGCTGGCATATGTTATCTGTTAGTGTCTCGGCTTGGACCGGTTTGGACTCGAGAGGGGTTACCTGCGGAGAAGACTCTGACGCTCAAGTCAGTAAAGAACTCTCACAAAGTCAAATCTCGTGATTAAGGGATTAATGAATGCGTACCTTTAATTGCTGGGGTCCATGCATATTTAGAGATTATTAATTATGTCTAGCCACGTCATGGGTTGGGCCCCTGTTTGGGTTGTAGGTGGGCCTGGGCCTTGGTCAGGCCCTTTGGTTCGATCGTTGTGGGCCCTAGGGGCTTTGCTGGTAATGCTCTGAGTCTGTCAAGTTCTCGCTTAATTTTCTTAAGTTAGCGGCTTAGGCCAGTTACTCCTATTCGCTCAGCATATATGGTGATTATTTGCGTCATTGGGGGTTATGTAGACAAATTTTACGGTTATAGTCAGGCTAAACCGCCTAGGTGTAGTACACCAGTCCCCTAGCCTTTGTCGGTGTATCTATAATGGCAAAGGATGAAAAGTGTTGGTGTGTTTTGTTAGGCCGGCTAGGTGTAGTACACCAGTCCCCCAGCCTTTAAGTGTGATGAATAATGTTAAGGCTTGGAATTTAAATAGGTTTGTGACAAGTGAAGGGGTGGCAAATGTCAGAGGTCTAGTCAAATGGGTATTGCGCCATCATTTTAAGGTTGGTGACCCTTGGTGTGCGTTATGACGCTTCATATGGCTTATGACTTTTGGCGGGAAAATGTTGTAGCGTTTGGGATTCATGTTTATAAATGAGGATGTTGTTGAAAGTGTGCTCACGTTGCTTCATTTGTAAGAAATCTGAGATCAGTTATTTGTGTGCATTAGAGTTGTCCGATATCTTCCTTATTTCCACCGTCATCCTAAAAAAGAATAGGTATGTTTAGTAGTAGTGATAGGTTTCCTTGTCAAGTTTGAGTAGTGTGCGGTCATGGGGGAGTGGAAGTAGTCAGTCAGGTAGTAGTTATAGGGAGTAGCCGAGAAATGTAGGGAGGATCCCTATGGAGAGAACAGTTGAAGTTAGGAAGGATCCGCTAGAGGAGTTGGCGGAGAGTAGTTGGCCAGCGAAGGCGAGGTACGAGTGGGTTGCAGTGGATGTGCGAACACAATACTCAATATTCCGGTGGTCGCGATTGCTGAAGTCGTGGCTGAACTGTACTCCTATCTTTGAGATCCGTGTAATCGACGCACATTCGCCATTTGCCATTAGCTTTTTTGACCAAGACTACGTTGGAGAGCCAGATGGTGTAGTGGGCTTCTTCGATGAACCCTATGTTGAGCAACTTGTCGGCTTCGGTCTTGGCCGCTAGTCGATGTTCTTCACCAAGCTTTCGTTTCTTCTGGGAGACATATCTGGCCTCCTTGTAAATGGAGAGTTTGTGGGCTGCGACTTGAGAGTTAACACCGGGTAAGTCAACGACAGACCAGGCAAAGAGGTCAGTGTTGCTGATGAGGGTAGGTGTAAGGATCTCGCGTTGTTCGTGTTGTAAACCAGTGCCTAGTTTGATGGTGCGTCCATTAAGGAGTTCCAGTGGTATAGTTTCATCGACCGGCTCGAGGCAGGCATCCTAGCCTACTCTGGGGTCCAAATCGTCTCCAAATAAGGCTATGTCAGAGCCAGGTGGACGTTCAATATGGTTGGTTTGAAGGATGGGAAGTTGTGGGCGTAGGCTGGCCATGTAGCATTCTCGTGTTCACCGTTGGTCGCCGTGGATGGTAAGGATGTCTCCGGATGGGGATGGAAATTTCATGGCTAGATGAGGTGTTGATACAACTGTACCGAGAGTGTTGAGGGATGGTCTACAGAGAAGGACATTGTATGATGTAGACGCGTCTACGACAAGGAAACGAATAGGGATTGTCTTGGTTTTAGCGCCATCGCGAAAGACAATATGAAGGTCGATGTAGCCGCGGGTGGAGACCTTCTCCCCTGAGAAGCCATATGTGGGTTCATCGTAGGGAACCATGGCAGTGGTGGGGAGTTGGAGTTTCTGATATGTCGCCCAATAGAGGATGTCGACTGAACTGCCTTGGTCGATGAGAACTTTCTTGACAACATAGTTTTCCAATTCAATTGTGATGACCATAGGGTCATCCTGCTGGTGATCAAGGCCATGGAAGTCATCGTCTGTGAAGGTTATGGGAGGCATGCAGCGTTTGTGGTGGGAATGGGTTATGTGGTTGATGGATTAGAGGTGGCAGAGATGTTTCTTTCTGGCTGATGAGGTGGATCCTCCACTAGTGAAGCCACCAGAGATGGTGTTAATGGTGTCACGTAGTGGGGGGTCGGTCGGGGCAATATCAGTGCGAGCATGTTGGGGACCATGGCTAGTGGGTTGGCTAGGATGTTTGTCGTGGCGAGAATCGCGGAGAGGACATCGATGGTCGGATCGTGGAGGGTGGTCATCTCTGCAGATGAAGTGGTAGAAATGGCCAACACGAACCAATTCTTCAATCTTGTCTTGGAGTGCTTTGCATTCTTCTCTGGTGTGGCCATTGTTTCGGTGCTAGCGGCAATATTTAGTCATGTCGACGTTGGGGGGAGTGGGTGTCTTGCGTGATGGTGGGATGAGGTCGACCTCAAGAGCTTCATCAAGGAGATGGGATCGAGGAACATTTAGGGGTGCGTATCTGGTGAAGTGAGGTTGTCGGGGTTCCTTGGGTCTAGGATCAGGTCATGAAGGTTGTTTAGGGGGGGTTGTCGCGGAGGGTGTGTAGTTGTTGCAGAATTTTGTGTGGAGAGTTTGCATCTCTTCATGCAGATGTAGTCCGCGGCACGAAGCTTTAATTCATGCATGGAGGCGGGTGGGTGTAGGTAGACGTTGTTGGCGAAGGGGCTGGGTTTAAGAGTGAGTGCCATACACTGAAGTATCATTTCCTGGTTGAGGTGTGGTGTGCGGAGGGTAGCCTTACTGAAGCGGTCGATGAAAGCCCGAAGTGTCTCGTCTTGTTCCTTTCTAACGCTAAGAAGAGAGATGGTTGTGGTTTGATGTGGGCGGCTGCCGGCAAAGTGAGTAGTGAACATGTGGGAGAGGGTGTCAAAGTAGTCGATGGAGTATGGTGGTAGGGTGGTAAACCATTCGAGGGTGGGGCCTTTGAGGGTGGTAGGGAAGGCCTTGCAGAAAACGGCATCGTGAGAAGTGTAGTCTCGCCTGTATAACGGTCCAGTGTGAAAGGTTTCCACTGGGCAGGGAGATGGGTGTTGGCGATGAAATCAGTAAAAGGGTGACGACGTTTGGGTTGTGTGGATGGTAGCGGGTGATGGGGGATGGGATGGTGGACGAGGGTGGGAAAGGTTGATGTAAAGTTGTGAGGTGGGATATGGGTGGTGGGGAGGGTGGGAGGGATGTTGTAAGGTGGGATGTGGGTGGTGGGGAGGGTGGCAGCGGGGGTAGGTGCCGCAGTGTTTCCTGGGAGGGTGGGATGGAAGTGTGTATGATGGGTTGAGAGGATGGGAGTTTGTTGAGTGGTGGTGAAGGTGTGCGAGGTAGGATTGTACTCGCTTTCTTCTTCAATAGGCTGGAAAGCTGGGGACTTTGCGACGTCATATGTTTCCTTAGCCTTTCCCTTTTGAGTGGGATCGACCTCGATCTTTCTCCTCAGACGTGAGTTTTCCTGTCATAGTGCCTCCATTTCATCAGCACTACGCTTTTTCAAATCAGCTAGTTCTTGTTGCATTTTGGCTTGGCCTTCTAGGATAGCGACCAAGTCTGAGGTGGTAGTAATAGGTGCTACAGGACCTGCTTCAGCTTGCTTGTTAACTCCTGCTCTGCTGCAAGTAGAGACCATTTTTGAGAGAATGTGGGTTGATCCGTAAAGTATTACTTTGTGCCCTACGGTGGGCGCCAATTGTTCCTGCGGAGAACAAATAAGAGATGTCACACACAAACGTTACCTTACCTCAATCCGCAATCTCCTCAGTAGGCTTCCTTCCGGCTGGAATATGCTATCTATTGATGTCTCAGCTTGGACCGGTTTGGATTCGAGAGGGGTTACCTGCGGAGAAGACTCTGACACTCAAGTCAGCAAAGAACTCTCACAAAGTCAAATATCGTGATTAATGGATTAATGAATGCGTACCTTTAATTGTTAGGGGTCCATGCATATTTATAGATTATTAATTATGTCTAGCCACGTCATGGGATGGGCCCCTGTTTGGGCCGTAGGTGGGCCTGGGCCTAGGTCAGGCCCTTTGGTTCGATCATTGTGGGCCCTAGGGGCTTTGCTGGTAATGCTCTGAGTCTGTCAAGTTCTCGTTTAATTTTCTTAAGTTAGCAGCTTAGGCCGGTTACTCCTATTCGCTCAGCATATATGGTGATTATTTGCGTCCTTGGGGGTTATGTAGACGGATTTTACGGCTATAGTCAGGCTAAGCCGCCTAGGTGTAGTACATATATATTATTAAAATAAAATAAAATAAACAATATTATATGAAAATATTTATTTTAGTATTGGAAAATGAAATTATTACATATTTAAATACATATTAAGAGTAGTTTAAAAAAGTAAATAAAAATGTATTAAAAGACACTGATAACATGATGAAAATAATTTTATATTTTTCTCAACTAATAATTTATGTACACAATTCCAAAAAAATAAAAAAAATTTAAATAAGTGATGAAAATTTAAATTTACTTCTATTAATTTTTTTATCATTATATTATATTATATTATATGTATTTCTTTGAATCATAAAAAATATAGAAAATAAACTAATCTAAAATAAAATAAGATAAGAATTAAAAATAAGAAAACAATAAATAAAACTAGTGTGTAACAAAAAATAAATTAAATAACATAAAAATAATTGTAGATAAAGTAAATAATAAAAGTATAAAAAATAAAGGAAAGAGAACAAAACATAAAATAAATGAAATGTTAATAAAATACAAATAAGAAAGGATTAATATAAAAATAGTTTTTATTATCCTTTTCCAAATAATTTTAATTAAACTTTTTTTACCATTTTAGAATTTTTAGAAATTTTTTATTTTCTTTTTGTGAACTTTTAGTATGATATTTTAATGGATTTAAGTATAATTTCTAATACTTATGTTTGAAATAAAGATAAAATACATGTAACATCCCGTTTTAATAGTTTTTACGCTATCAAACAGAACATTATATTATGATAATTCAAAGCAGATGATAAGAATAGGCTGATATAAAGTATCAATACAATCATCCAAAAATAACCATACATGTATTGTCTAACAACACAGCCTATACTGAAAAAGGGTTACAAAACACCCATCCATCTAAACTAAACAAGGGTAACTACTACTGTTGGAACGCTCGAGCCACAACTTAACTCCTATCCAGGAGGGGTGTGTCCTCACCTGCACTTTTGTTTGCTCACGCCAATCATTTAAGGGCGATCATTGCAAAAGAGAAAGACACAAAAGAACAAACATATGCAAGAAGGGTAAGCTAACTTAATTAAGAGTAATCATGTAGTTTATTAATTAGGCATCAATCAAGGTTTATCACATTTATCAGAATTATTCAAATCACCACAATCATAACACACATTCATGATTCTAGACTCGATATCTCGATTATGTAAGAGACATTGGAGCTCTTGGTGGCTTGCACCTGTGACGGTTCCCAAACTCTGTAGAGTTTTGGGCACAAGGGGTATTCACCCAACCACTCCCAGGGTAAGTCCCCTTCACGTCTATGACGGATCAGGTCCATAGACTAGGACCTCCTGCTACTCCTCCCGACATAATCCATTACTCTATATGAGTCTTAATGGTTATTGGAGCGTCAGGATACCACCAAAATGAGTCCTCATGTCCTTACATTTACTAAAGCCATCATCTTTAGAATTTCCCTTGAAATCCTAATTCCATCACATTCTCTAATGAACCAAACTCACACAATTCCATCACGTATACTATTATTCATAAAACTCACGTACATGATAGACAATTATCACATCAATCCACTTAGCATAGCTTCATTTAATCTAAAACAAAGAAGACAATCCAATTCTGCAGTGAATCTCGCTCAAGCTAGAGGATCTCGCCTGGGCGAGACCACTTATAGTGGGCAACTAAAAAATCCGAGCGAATTCTCCCTCAGGCTAAGCTCGTTCGCTTAGATGAGAGGATCTTTCGCTCAAGCGACCCCAGCTCGCCTAGGCGAGACCTCGCGTAGTGACAGATGCGACTCTCTGATACTTTCGCTTAGGTGAGAGCTGCTCGCCTAGGCGAAATTATCAGGATTCCAATCTCTTCTTCACATGCAAATCTACGCAATTCACACAAAAACTCAATTTCACACAGCAAGCAGTTCCAAACATCAATTAAACACATAATCATGCAATCTAAGTACTCAGAGACACTTTTTACACGAAAATTGAGTAAAGAGTTAACTTCCCTTACCTTTTTTCTAAGAATTGAGTTTGGTGGAGTCATAATTGCAAGAAGGCAGAAATCTCAATTTAACTTGGAGAATTCATCGCCAAGACATGGAGAAGGAAGAATCCCACAATTAGGCCCAAAATTTAGAGATTAAATAGTGAATCCTAGTTGGAATTGAACCGAACAGAGATGAAACCTACCTAGGAGGAAGGGAGCTGAGGGATGAAGCTGTAAAGGGTCCTGTTGGGTTGGTTTATCCAGAATCTGGGCACAAATCAAGCAGACAGTGAGATGGCAGCAGTTTGAGAAGAGAGGTTGGGAAAGAATTGAGGAGTAGAAAGGATGAGGAAGTGAGGAAAGGTTGTTTTCTTCTAACAGAGGGGGAAGAAGTGTTAAAAGGGGTTTCACAATATTAACTATTTAAAAATAAAGATATTACATATTTACATTTCATCTAGATTAAGAAGATTGCTATAAATAACATTTAATTTTACTTTTAAAAGAACTTCGAAATATATGAGTTGAGTGAGATTTTTAAAGTATTTCTGAAATCCTTTGAAAGAAGAGTGATCTTCTTTCTTGAGCTTATCTTGGATAATATCAATGGATTTTTTTCAAAACTTCTTCTGTCAATTCAAATCTCTTTCTTTCATTCTTTTCTTTTCATAACGCCCACCATGTTTTGTAGCAAGTGTATATCCATTTTCTTCTTTTCAGAAGCAAACTTCAACATTTGTATAATTCTATGGATTAAATTTGTGTCAAATGATAAGTTCCTTAGAATTCTTTTCTTCTTTCATTATTCAAAAGTTATTTTATACAAAATATAATTTTCAGATAATTCAAAAATTATTTTCAAATCTAAAATCTATTTTGAATTGCATAATTTGCAACTCTCCCAGGAAATAAGAAATTCCCCTTTAAAACGAAAGGCCATTTCTCACTCATTCATTAAGGTTTAGAAGGTTAAAGAAAGACTACTCCATTGAGAATAACTTCGATAACCATCCAAGGAAAAATAGCTCAGCCATATCACACTATATAAGACAGTTCCATGTCCAACGAAGAGGTGACTAATCAAAGAAAGCGGGGCTCAACCACACCATTTGAAACTGAAATCAGCACACGAAATTGGCTGTGTCGAAGTGTGATACTAAAGGAACATGTATGATTTTATATCTATACCCAAATATATCTCTAAGAATTTTGTTAGCCAATTTCCCTTGAGAGTCCAGTCTAAAACAACAATATGCCGCTAAGACTGGCCTATAAGAGTTATAAAAGTTATAACAAAAATATCATGCAAATATGATAGATCTTGGAAGTTTGTAAGCAGTTGCACTGAAAAGTACAAAAAGTAGAGTCCAAAGTAATGACAATCACTGCATTTCCTCTGAAGTTTTATCTTTTGGATGGAGGCCGTTGATTTTGTACAATTAATTTTCAGCATCAAGTAATTCTTTAGCCATTTCCAATGCTAAACACTGCCATATGATTGCACTGAGAGGCCTCGGATTAAGCGTCATCACTAGCATGCTCTGAATCTGAACCATCAACCATCTTCTCAAGTGCATCAAGACTCCCAGCTTCAGAGACCGTGTGGATTCTGAGTTTGTCAGCATCTTCACTGAGAAAAGAAAACAAAACATTCTCCCTTAGCATATACAATGGTTTGTCATTACTTCCTATGTTCTTATTTTGATGACAGAGGCAGTTTGTTCATAAAATAAAATAAAAAATGTTCAAATGGATTTCTAGCATGCTGATAGAGTTATCAAGTATGTCAATAAACTTCAAGTGAAAGAGTGGTAAGAAACAAGATTCTAAATATTGATTGAAACGACCATAAAAGAAAGCATATAGAGCATACTCTGTAACACCGAAGATTTCCTTTACAACCAAGGAGCTATCTCTTGAACAAAACTCTGGCAGCTGGAAACAGATTAGTAGGAGAAAAATTTAATCAGGTCATACATTAAACTCATAACAGACAAATTACAAGTATGGTCATTAAATGCCTTTTAAATGCACAAGATTGTATGATAGATGCAGCCTTACTTCCACCAGTGTAGAGGCCGTTTCTAAGACTCTAACACATGGCTTCAAGGTCATACATAAGGAAACAATCCTACCTTGTACCAAGACTCACTCTCGTGAGCCTTTTCATTAAGAAATTGAAAGACAAAAAATGTATTCAAAGTCACAAGGCAACAGACTTAACATTGTGCCAAGATTGAACC
>Ga0214542_1010420_pt1 | contig 13574 bp, 9 predicted proteins | sample CNSS1metaG_FD_160096 | JGI IMG/M metagenome (GOLD analysis project Ga0214542, IMG submission 160096) | Root nodule microbial communities from cowpea collected in UCLA plant growth center, Los Angeles, California, USA - CNSS1 | ecosystem: Host-associated > Plants > Roots > Nodule | place: USA...
AATGTAAAATATTAATTAAATGAACTTAATTTGGTTAAAAATATTTACTTGAAATATCAATTTTGATGGAAATATTTGTGTACATTTATATAGAAATTAAATTTGATTTCAATTTGGAGAGGGACAATTTTTACAAAAAAGGGACTAAATTGAGACAAATTAAAATAAAGGGACCAAATTGATACTAAGGAAATGACACCTGCCATAATACTGACACGTGTCACTGCCACTGCCACGTCACTCTGTCACTGTCACGTGACACGATGACAGCTTGACACGTGGCAATTTTTTTATTTTTAAAAAAAATTAAAAAAAAAAAATAATAATAATAATAAAAAATTCAAAAAATCGAGAAACTGACACGTAGCACTCCCTCTAACGGCGTCAACCTTGACTTAACGGAAAGGGCAAACGTGAGACGTTTTAACAAAAAAAGGACCATTTTGAGACTTTTAAAAATTTAGGTACCATTTTGAGATTTTGACTCCAAAATGAGGACCAAAAACATAATTAAACTTATTTTTTACTAGTATTCATTTTTCAACTATTATACTGAAATTAGAAAATACATCAGATACATAAATTAAATTCTCGAGATTACTCCTTCTAATCCATAATATAAGACACTTATAATATAATTGATTTAATTTGTCAGATAATACTAATTTTTATTCATATGTATCAGTTTGATATATGTTTTTAAAAAATGTTAATCGAATCTCAACTTTTGAGAAAATGTTCAATTATGTTCCTTTAAAAAAATTATTAACGCCGTTAACTTTATCCATGACTTTTACCACTAAAATTTAATATGAATATTAATACTTAATTTTGTAATTCATTTTAAATATCAATATCATTAAAAGTTGGAACATCTTTTTAAAAGCGAGAACCAAACTGACACATCCAGACAAAAATAGCATGGGACTAATTAAACATAATATAATTACACAAAAATACATTTTTTTATCTTTTATACCTAAAGTCATTTTTTGAACTGGTTACTTTATTTTTTATTTTTGTTACGAATATTAATTGTTAATTTTGTTAGAAATCACATCCTATCTCACTCTCTCTAATCCAATCTTAAATCTCCTAAATGTTAATTGGTTAATTAAATTTACAACTTCTCCCATCTTTCTTTTCAACTTTAACAATCTTTTTTATTTGTTACTTTCTATGTTAATTTGAACTTAAAAAAAAAAAACTGTCCAACAATAATTAAAATTATTGTATAATTTAATTATGTTTTAACTCTTTTTTGTCGTTGTATTTATTGAATAAATGATCAATTACAATTTTATAATATTTATGAGTATTTTTATCTTCTAAACAAAATAAAACTGCATTTCATTTAATATTACTTATAAATATGAATGTTTTGTAGAATTTAAATTTTTTAAAATTTAATGTTTGTAAATAATTTTTAATAAGTGTCTTAAGACACGGATTAACATGTTCATGACCCATAAAAATAATCAATTTAGTTGAATTTCAACACAAATATTATCAACATACAAATTACCTTATAAATAACTTTTAAAATTCTCTTCCTTAGTGTTCATTAATACAGAAAACAATATATACTCATATATCTAGTAGGGACAAATAAAAAAATATAAAATTATATGAAAATTATAAAAATATTTTTTATAATTGTAAAACTATGACATAATTAAAAAGAGGAGAGAACAATTAAGCATTATTTAAAAAAAATAGTAATTTTGTAATTACTGTCTCTAATCCTGAGTATGAGGTACGGTTAACATAATCACACACCAGAAAAAAAAAATGTTCATTGAATTTTCAAATTAATATTACCAATGTACTAAATTTATTCTCTTTTTAATGATTTTTTTTAAATTCTAGTTGAACAATTCAGAATATATTTTTCAATATATATATATATATATATATATATATATATATTGTTTCACAACTCTTTTGATGAAGGTGCAGGAAAAAGCTTTCACCATGGTAGTTCTCTGCTCGATATGACTAGATTAGCAAATTTGGCCCAATATAAATGAGTGCTATAGTGAGGCCCAAATTTTGAGATGACGTATGTTTTATTTTTAGAAAAGTGCCTAAAACAAAATAAACTTCCATTTTGTTAGGTTATTTTTTTTTTGTGACAAGCTTAAAAGTCATTGTTTTAATTATTGAGTAATACTTAACACTGTGAAAAGATAAAAAGTTATTATTTTTCTACAAAACAAATATTAGTTTTCACTAAAACAGAAGGAAAAGCGAAAAAAAAAATTGCTTAGGAATGAAGATAGGAAAAAGGGCGGTGCAAACATAATTGCGCCTAATAAAGAAACTGTCCAGTTGTAGGCAGAAAAATTTAGTCAACACCTATTTTTTATATTTGAAAGGTTTTTATTTTATTTTATTTTTATTTACGAAATATAAGGGTAGCTTCTAGGGTTTTCAAACCTAAACCTAAATGTAAAATCTACGCTTCGTTTCGTAAAGAAGAAAGAAATATATAAAAAAGAGATGAACGGAGAAGAAAAGAAAAATAAGTAAAGAATAAAGATAAAATAATTTTATTATGATATTATTTTATTTGTTAATATTACTAAAATATAAGATTTAAAAATTCAAACTTCTCAAAAATATTAGATGATTTATACTGAAAATATTGAAAAACACATTATATAATAAATTATATTGTAGAAAATAATTAATTGTGTGGTGTAAATTCTTTTTTTCAGATGTTTTTTTGTCTGATAGAGTATTAGAGATCCTACCTCAATTAAAAGTATAATCAAATTACAATAATATCTTATTTTAAAATTTTGCAATACTGTTTTATATAACATAGAATGTTATGAGTTTCAGAAACTAATATGTGTTTTAGGTTCCACAATATTTCCTTTTAATAGAAGAAAATTGAAAATGTAATATTTTTTAAAATCATTTTCAAGATTTTGATAGGTTTTTCTTTTGTAGAAAAATTCATTCTCTATAATATAAGATCTTATAAATAATATAAGTGCAAATTTCTTTTTATAAATTAATTTCAAAGGATCGAGTAGGACTTCTCACTTTTTTAAATAGAAATAAAAGTTATGCATCTTATGTCAATTTTGAGGGCTTTATTGTCTTTTCTGCGGTACCAACCCACCTTCTTCCTCTATTGTTTTCTCCCAACACTTTCCTAAACGAAGAAAAACGTGGTCGTTTGACTTTTTTAGGTTCACAAAGAAACACTCAAACAAATAGTTTGTGACAAGTTTTGTTTTATAAGCGGGTTAGTTTGGAGATTTTAATTTTACGCGGGTGCAGGAAGAAAAATATGGGGTGCAGGAAGAAGCAGCCCAACACCAATTCGCCATATTGACCAGGCCTACACTAGACAACTTCGATCCAATAACAAATACTACAATAACGAGGCCCATAGATCGAAGAGTACGTGTAAAATCATATATATCATGTAAAAAAAAAAGTTATATGTATGATAATGAGATGAATATATCTGAAGTTTGATAAAACATTTATAAGATTAGAAGTTTGAATTGTACACTACTTAATACTTGTCGTAAAATTTGACCAATTTTGTTACATTCCCCTTAACCTGTTACTAAATTGTCTTTCGGCTTCCTGAATTAACGTGCAAGAACAAAAAAACATTAGATTTGTCCGTGATTTGGATTAGATTTTGCCAAAAGCATTCATCACTGTTCATCTGCATCTAAACTAACATGTTTTTGGTATGCATAAAATCATCCCCTGTCAAGTATATGTTATCATTTTTTTTTTAAATACGTATTAAAAAAATTAAAATAAATTAATTCATATTAAGTGTTTTTTTTTTGGGGGTGGATAATTGTGAACGACTTTAGTTACGAAGAAAATGTGGCTTAGATTGTGTAAAATAAATGCATGTCAAAGCCTTTTTTGACACGTTTGTCTTGTGATGTCTTGGTATTAGAATGTGGCCTTGTTGGCACTTTGTTATATCACAAAATTGGCCCAATCTTTTCACTCAGTTGTCCATTTTATATATCTTATTGTCGTCTCAACCCTCTAAGATTCCGACATGGAGACATCTTTTTACCAATTTCCAACTTTTATTTCGCAATTCAAACACAATTCCTGCACTCACAAATGTCAATCATAACCATCAAACTCCCCAAATTTATTTCTTTCCTGTCACTTTCTTTCATCTTACTGTTGCTATTACTTTCTATTAATTTATTCTTTCACGAACCTTGGAGTCCAATTTTGTCCACTAACATCATCAACCAACATCTTGTTCTGATCAAGACTTTTACTGAGATTTTTAATTCCAATTTAGTTGTTAAGGTTTTTTATCGCCAAATTCAAACCTTCCGCCATCATTCTTTTATCTTATTTACGATTCTCCACTTGAGTTAAGATGGAATGTTTATTGGTTGTGTTTAATGATGCATTGACGGATAAAGGTTCATATATAAAATATGACCAAAATATGTTTTTGGTCCCTTAATTTTTAACTTTTAGTGAATTTTGAAATTAGTTCATTTCGAAATTTTAGACTAATTTAATCATTCATCTTTTGAAATATGTAGATTTAGTCCTTTTAATCAAAATTTGTTAAGTTTATTTAACATTTTAAGTGCGTTTCATAATAGTATTTGACTTAACATTAAAGCAAAAATGTGTCAAACAATATAAACAACTCAAATACAATTCTAAAATGTGTACGAAACATCAAATAAACCTAATAAAATTGGATTAAAAGCACTAAATCCACATATTTCGAAAGATGAAGGACTAAATTGTCCAAAGTTTCGAAATGGACTAATTCCAAAATTTACTGAAAGTTAAGAGACTAAAAACATATTTAACCCATAAAATATTTAAATGGTAAAATCTTATTTTATAAGTCCGTTTTATAATAAATAGTTAAGTTTAAAGTTCTATATTCTTAAAATGATATCAGATTCATTTCAAATTTATTATAACAATATTTGTTGTTTGTTGGGTTTATTCTGCTACTCACTATCAAGTCATCATTAATGTCTAGTCTTATGTTTAAGATGTATTTGTCTCGATGTGGAGAAGATGTGTTGGTGATCCCACATTAATTAAAGATTAGACAAATATACAATATATAAATGAATGTAAATTTCTTCTATTATCCTAGATTTCTTCATTTACTCTTTTAGAGTTTCTTACTAATTTTAAAATCCTTGAAAAATCTAAGAATTTCTTGTTGTATTTGAAAGACTTATGCAATACACTGCATATAAATTTTGAAGGAGAGTGAACATACATGTCATAAAAAGTCAAGTTTTGTTGATTTATACGATAGTTTTATATCAACAAATTAATTTTATAAAATTGAGTTAAATTTAAAATCTATTTCACAAAGTCTTTTAACTTTCAAATATTGATAATTTGATTCATTAGTTAGTGGATAGAATCCATGAAGAAATAAAAAAGAGGTTAGTTCCGTGTGTGAAGGTGTTTGGTCCAAGAAGATAGAACTAGTTGGACAAAAGGGGTTGAACCATATGATTGTTATCATCCATGAATCAACTTTGTACACAAGACAAGACAAAGGAAAAAACATGTTTAGAACGAAGAATTGTCTGATTTCAAATGCTTCTCTTCTGGCTATATCTAGAAGACTTCAATCACTTCAATCAAGGTGGTGCCTATCTTTGACTACTTAGATAAAAATCAAACTTAATAGGCATATCAATTACGAGGAAACCACACAAATGATATCACATTAATAATAATGTCATAAGATGTTAGATTTGCAATAGGTTACATACGTAATTTGCATAATTTCTGATTAATGTTGGATTTATCATTTACATATGTAGCTAACAAGGAGTATATTTTACATAGTACATAGAATATTTGTAGATAATCCTTAAAACATACACGTTAATCTTAATATTCTCTTAGAGACGACAAAATAAGTATTTCTTTTTCGTTTTGACTTGGTTTATTGTTGGTCTGTTAAAGATAGAATAGGTTGATTGATTCATTGTGGTTAATGGGCTAGAACTCATAATCTGTTCTGTTCCACTAGAAGGCTGGTTGCCAGTCCACTACTTTTTTTTTTCTTCAATTTTTTTTAAAAGAAAATGAAATTTTAGAAATTTATCTTTACTTAAAATCATAAAATTTTAAACTACAACCAAAGATGCTAGAATTTGAAAAATTTTAAACTCATTTCTCCCTAAGATATAAGTCTCTTGTCTTGAAACTTCGTCTTTGGTATGAATTCAATTAGTACTGATGTAGGCTAATGTTATTTGATTATTGTCGCTAAGATTTCTTAATTGGCGGAAGCGATATTTTTTGTGAATGTCAAAGTTGTTGTTAAGGTTGCTAAGTTAACAGCGATGATGTTTTTTAGTTGTTAAACACAACTTTTTTCTTGCAATAAACCAAAACTATTTTTTGATTAAGGTAAGTTAGAAGTTTTCAGTTGATATTAATAAAGGTTGTTTTTCAGTGACATCGTTGAGATTATATTTCTATCAACGTAGGCTAGAGTTATTTTTAAATAAACAGAGAGATTTTTCTCATGTTAACAAGTTAATTTTTAACATTAGGAAGGCTTTCTTGGTCGACATCTAATAAATTTATTTTTTGTCAATATGTATAAAGATTGTTTAATTAATATAAAAGTTTTAAACTATCTTATACAGAAAATATATTGTATATGAGTTATCATTTAAATTGATATAAAATGGTAATTTTTTATTGATTATTTGATATTGAATGTAAAATTTTGTAGGCTTAAATACCTTTTTGGTTGTCATTTTCGTGGTGTTTGTTGCGGATGGTCCTCATTTTGACAGAATGTTCAAAATGGTCCTCATTTTTACCGAATGTTTAAAATGGTCTTCATTTTCGCAATTCGTGTTTTATTTAGTCATTTTCTGTAACGCCGTTTAAATCATTAACAAAGCATTGTACAGGTAACACGATTTGTATTAGGGTGTGTTACGTGTACTGTACAGGTGTGAAAATTAGATATTTGGAGATAAATAAGTGAGCTAGGGTTTTGGTAAGGAATGTTTGGACAGTTGGTGAGTTTTGGCAATCTTGTTTCTCCATTCCCAATTGGTGTTGCTGCAATCTTCTTCTTCTTGCAATCCCATTATATAGGTATGTTACGGTCCCAATCATTGTGTACTTATCTCCAACCATGGATATGTGCCTCACTTCAACTAACTTTTCTCCTTATATCAGGTATTTGTACAGTAGTAGAGAGATACCTTGGAGGTATAACAATAAGGTATTTGTAAGCATCAATATTTAACTCTTTAATTGTTAACATCACTCTTTCCCAAACTGCTGGGTGTGTGCTCCTAACAACCTTCCACATGAGTATCTTTAATTTTTGGCCAGAGAATCTTTTTCTGAAATTTGCATACAGATGCCTCATGCAAAACCTGTGCTTAGCAGTGGGTAATAGGTCCTGAATTGCAGACACTAATCCCTGTGCAAGTGTAATGATAAGATTATTGGAAGTAATTTAGAAACCATGCAAACACAAACTTAACCCCACCTACAGACACAAACTACACAAAATCATGAAAGTAATTTAGAAACCATGCAGAACATCACAACAATCGAAAGACAAACAAACTCCAAAATAGAATTACGAAAACCCTAACCCACGAGCAAACACAACCCAAAAAACCCTAATTGCAAATGAAGAGTGCAACTGCAATCCAATGATGAAATGACAAGTATTAGCTGCTTCCTCTACAACTCCGAGCTCAAGAAAGATGAAAATGAAGAAATTTCCCTAATTGCAAAATTTCCCCTAAATTAAAAAATTAACGTTAAGTAGTCATATGTACAGTACACGTAACACACCCTAATACAAACTGTGCCACCAGTAAATACTCTATTAATGATTTAAACGGCATTACAGAAAAGAACCAAATAAAACACGAATGATGAGAATGAGGACTATTTTAAACATTCGATAAAAATGAGGACCATTTTAAACATCTTGTCTAAACGAGGACCATCTGCAACAAATACTACGAAAATGAGGACAAAAAGGTATTTAAGCCAATTTTGTATAACATTACAGATTTATTGTCAACTATTTAAAAAAATTCTTTTAAATGGGCAAAGATTAATAAATGCAGTGCATCTAAAATATTCTGAAAGTTGGAATTCTTATCGGTTAATACGACAACGCATCCCTGTTAATGCACAGAGATTAACTTATTCAGCAGCAGACTTCTTAAATAAACCACCAACTCCTTTACGGCTAGTGAATTTGAATTAATTTTGTGTCATAAATAGTGAAAAATATTACACAAATTGTGTCATAGGTTTTGGATTCTGAGACCTATTGGATAGGGTGGCAACGTTATTTTCGGCAACTTGCTAAAACTGTGAAGAAGAAACCCTTTGTTTATCACAACATTGCGGATTTTTTACGGTAGCATTATGCTTCTGGCTAAACTAAAATATTTGATAAATAAATTAGCTAGCTGGCTATAGCCTATAATAAACAACCTCTTGTGTATTATTAAACTCTTGATATAGTAGTAAGTCTTAATTTGAAGAAACTTTTGTACTAATGCTGTTTGCACAAATGTGTAAATTAAACGCTTTGGTGCCTCATTAAATTTAAAAAAAAAGTATACTAGATTTAAATCATTTATCTTTTTACCTAAATGAGGTACTTTTATGCCCATAACATAAGAACTCATGAATAGTAAATAACACGTAAAAATAAGCAAAAAAATGTGATATGGACGTCCATTTGGGTTATATTAGTTTGATTTCCATAACTTTTTCTCTTTAAAAGATTGAAAGATTGTTTGAAATAAATTTTAAAATTTTTTTAATCTATATTATTATTTGAGGAGGATTCCGTTACGCATTATGTTCAATTTATTTTTTAAGTATTTTTTTAAAATTATAATAATTAATTTATTAAATTTATTTTGTAACTGATATATTTTTAGAAATTTTGCTGTTTCTTTCAATTTGACTGAACTATTTTTTTAAACTGAAATAATTATTATCATAAAAAATTATCTAAAAAAAATAAACAGTAACTACAATAAAATTATAAAAATTATTTTAATTCATTTTTATAATTATAATAATAATAAATTTATTAAATATATGGTATATTTGATACAATAGGTGTATCAAATATTCCATATAATTGATATGTCAATCTATTTATTTTAAAAATAATAAGATACGATATGATATTGAAAAATGTACAATAATTCTTAAAAACATGATGAATGTATGATTGTTATTGTACAAATCCAAATTAAAACCTTATATATTAAAGTTCTCAACATAAAAAATTATAAATTATTGTCATCACAAAATAAATATTATTTATAGATTAGATATTTCATTAACAAATATTGGATACGTATACGAACACGAATACGTGAACCAAAGATATATCATAACATTTCACTATCAATTTTGGCTTTATCATAATAAACTACCTTATTAATAATAAAATTGTAAAAATTTAAATTTACTTTTGTAATTATAATATCTATTTTCATTATTAATTTATAAATAGTATAATATAATTAAAACCATATATCTTGTTTATATTTAGATAATTAATTTTATTTCAATAATAAAAACACACTTTTATACAATTATATATATAACTGAAAGAAAAATATGAAAAAAATAATAATGAGAAATGAGAAAAAATTTGGGTCCTAAAGGTGGGTACGTATTTGTGTGGAAGCAATAAAAGGGAAGTTGAAAGTATGAATAAGATAATTAATAAGGTTTTAGTGATCAATGAAGATCTTTTTATCTGTAATCATTGTTTATAGTTAGAACAATGAATGTAATGGCAATGTGGTCAATTGTGTTGATGTTGGTACGTGTCTCACTTTGATTTTTGCATAGCATGATCCCTAAGTCATTCTCCAACACATGTTGTCGTTGTTATAGATGCTGCCTTTTCTCATTACATTAAAGCAAAGAAAAGCAATACTGTGTTGAATCAATTAACCATTGACAACTTGCATATCATCACAAATCAGAATCTCTCCTTTTGCTTCTACACTTTTAGCCATTAGTTTCTCAAGGACATTGATTTTTAAATCTTCTGCTTTCACAGTATTCATAAACAACAACAACAATGTCCTTGTGGTTGGTATCATTTTAACAATTTCTCACGTAAATGTCAATGGATTTGATGTGCTGGTATAATCGAGTAGTGTTTTATTGTCAACATTCATTGCATCTTTCTCTCAATGTGTGCACATATATCCATAAACTAACTGAGTTCATTAATTAATCGCTGTTTTGGGATCAAGATGGTTTTCTTTCGTGCTACATTTTATTGCAACTTGAAAACTTTGCTAGTCATTCCATTGCTACTTCCGGATATTTTTATTCCTTTCAAAGTTCTTGCATTTTAATATATTTTATGTTACCCACTTTTCTGCATTCAATTTGACGCTTTATATATTTTATTCTTCACTTGTTTACATGCTTTCATAAAAGAGGTTAAGTTACACAGAATGTTAATATTTTATTGGATTTTACATGTACAGTAATTCATATCAAATAGTAATGCCATTTATTGTTAAGAAAATCAAGAACAAATCTACCTGTATATTTGTATATTATATATTATCTGGAGAATGACAATATGATTCATATCTTTTAACTTTTATTTTTTTACTTCCTGATGTAGTTTAGTGTGAGTCATTTGATTAATGTATTATTAATTTTTTTTAAAGAATCAATAATCCACACTAAATCATATTGAAAAGTAAAGGATGAGAGTTAATAAATAAAAGTCAAAGTATAATTTTCCATACTACTTTGTTTTCTAATGAATTGGCCTCTTTAAAAGAATGCAATGCTAGAAAAATACACAGAGAAAACTGAATGATGAAAACTTTTTTCAAACTTCAACTATAACGTATACAATTTTAGCATAAGCATATATTATTGAATTCAGTGATAATTATGATATATATAATTCTATAATTTGAAAATGACAATGAAATCCTTACTTTAGATATAAAATTTGAAATTCTATAATTTTAACTAATATCAAACATGAATCGTGGGATGATGCACCTAACCTAATCTTGAAATGTGGTGATTAAGGTTATTAGGCTCTTGCTTCTTCTTTTTTATGCAAAACTCGTTAGTTTTACTCGATCAACTTATCACTAACATCACTCTTCAACAATTTAGTTCGGCCTCTAAACCAAAACCCCAACATTGTTCACGTGACAATTAAACATGTTTGTTTCTCAAGTTGCAATGATTTATGGTTTCACCTAATTCACACAATTAAAACTATAATCCTCCAAAAAATCAACCAACTCAAGCTTCAATCTTTCTCTAGCCACATTGTTTTCACTTCTCCAATTGTTTGGTGGCCAAACTAAACTTCACCAAAACAAAAATGGATTTAGTTCGATTAGCAACTTCAATCAATTGAAAAATATTTGATTGTGAAATTTCACCTACCAAACAATACTATTTTCTTTTTTTGTAAAATGATGTTTAATTATTCGTAATTCTTTTCTTTATCTTTTAGATCTAACTTTCGAGACGACATATATATTTTTTCTTTATTTTTATTTTCTAGTTTCCTCTATTTTTGTACATTTTTTTTTCTAATATTATTTTTTGGTTTTATATTTTTCAAATATTTAGCTAAAGATCTAACTCGATTGTCATTGGATCCAGTTGGATTGACACCAATAAAACAAATTCCAACCAATTTGACTATTTTGCTTTTCTTTTTATCAATTTGAGTCTTAAAATACAAGATTTGGCTCCTCTCCATTTTCTCTCAACATCATCATATTATAATTACTAATAACTAGTGGTGTCAAAATTATTGTTTGTAATAAGTTGGAATAGGACAATAAATAATTCACTGCCATTAAATGAATATTGCAGAAATTAGATGAAACCTATTTAAATATTCCGTATAAACTTACTATAAAGAAAAATGGAATCCAAATTTCAGAAATTGTAATAGAATCCGTGATGAATGGGCCAAAAATAGTAATTATAGAATCTGCTATGAATGATAAGAATTTTATATATTATTTTTAAATATGTTATTAAGGGATATATGTTTAGCTAGTGAAATGATAAATCCTTACTTTTTGAAATTTCAAATCATTTTCTTTACTTAAAAGCGAAATTTGACCTCACTCAGATTCATTTATTAAGTTCATGAACCTACCTTAAAAACCTAAACCAACTTTATTACTTCTTTACCTGTTCAAATTTCTTGTCTCGTCTCAACTTGCTATTTCTTCTACATTGTCAACAAAGTAAAGCTAAAGGTTCAGTTCCTTTCTTTCCCCATTTTTAATAACGATTCTGCTGTAACGGTTAAATTACGTAACTTTTTATTATTTTTTTTTCGAAATTCCAATATTTTACATTGTCGCAAAAAAACAAGAAACTCTTGTAAACATTTACTTCTTTTTCGTTAAATTTCTATTTTACCTTTTTACTTTCTATATTTTTTTCCACAGTTAGAACTATTTTTAACCTTTATCTCAAAATGTGGTGTACAACAACTGTACATTTTTCCTATTATAGGCACCGTACAATGCATTTGAAATCACCACCTGACACATGCAGTGTGCTGTTAGAAAAAAAACTAATAGCATGTGAATCTGACACAACATTAAAAACTGTGAAACTTGTTTGGTTTTTTTCTTTATCTTCACCTAGCTAGTTGCTTCTACTATTTAGAGTAGTGACTGTTTCTTTGACTGGGTCTCGCTGTCAATTTTTTCTTTTTAATATACAAAAATAAAAAAGGAAATAATTCGGTATAAAAAGGTGTATCTTGTTCATTAATCAGATATATATATACTTTTGCAATTAAAATTGTAAGTACAAAATAAAGTGTTTATTATGTGTGTGAGTAACCACCTACTGGAATGAAAAAGAAATAATAAAAAATTTGAAACTTCAACTAGGCCTAAAATAGTACGGAAAGGTTGATGGAATCTATGCATAGTCAAACACTTGAATCATCTACACTTGATTAAGATTATAATAAATTATAAAGGAATTACCTGTTAGATTCTCTAAACTAAACGACACATATTCTACGCATGTTAATCCATATTAATTTAAATGCTCTGCATCTAACGAAGATTTGCATTAGACACAGTTTCATACGATGAACTATCGTAAACATTGCCTCTGCAAACTGCATGTCGTTTCCTTTTACCAATACGATAAAACACCGACTCCTAGTTCCTTCATGACCATGATTAGATAATGCTCATTAGAGTATACTTTTACGATAAATAAATGATTCTTTTTCTTAATTATAAAAACTATAAAGTTATATTTAGGTCTATATGTGGCAATTTGCAGCATTGAATAACAGCGTTATTATAATGTATAAAAGTGTTTAATTGAACATTAAACACAATTGCATAGTCAAAATAATCCTAGATGTTAGTTTATGGTCATAGAATATATTTTTGTTTTCGTTTTTTTCTTTTTTCTAACGCTTGTATAACGCTCGTATAATATTTTTAAATGAGTCAAACTAGTTAACTCATATTATATATATATATATATATATA
>Ga0214542_1010424_pt1 | contig 13571 bp, 9 predicted proteins | sample CNSS1metaG_FD_160096 | JGI IMG/M metagenome (GOLD analysis project Ga0214542, IMG submission 160096) | Root nodule microbial communities from cowpea collected in UCLA plant growth center, Los Angeles, California, USA - CNSS1 | ecosystem: Host-associated > Plants > Roots > Nodule | place: USA...
ATATATATATATATATATATATATATATATATATATATATATATATATATCAAGCATTAGCAAACCAAGCAGTGGCAAAAGGGAGGAAGAGCGGATCTGAAAACGCCATATCTGATCCACACACTGGTATCCAATCCACCCAAATGGTATCCGATCCAGCCTAATCGTATTCGATCCAGCCTCAGCACGTATCCGATCCAGTCTTAACACGTATCCGATCCACAATCCAACGTTTCCGATCCCGCACAAAGGGATCGAATCCTTAACACATGGGATCTGGTTTTCTCCGCGACATGGTTGCAGCGAGGCACGTGAGAGAGAGATGGCAGGGGTAAATATGTAATACCCCAACCCAAACCCACCAAATCTTCGCATATAACCCGCGATTACAAATGTGATGGAATGGTGGCATACTCGCTTTGCCATCTGCACACATACCCTCCAGCGAACATCACATAATCCCTGATTTCTTTCCTCGCAAAGTTTCTCTCCTTAAACCGAACACAGCATTAGTCTTGGAGTCGAGTTCTTACCTTTATTTTGCTGCATTTTGATCGAAGATTTAGTCGAAAGTCAGTTACTGATGACAATTTTGATCGAAGATTTAGTTCAAATTCAATTATTTGATGAATTTTTTTAACTATATTTTGTTAAGTAAATTTGACGTTTTAAATGCATTTTTCAACTAACATCGAAGTGAAAATGAGTTCAACAATATAAATAATTTAAATAGTATCATAAAACGTGTTTAAAACGTTAAATAAATTTATAAAAATGTAGTAAAAGACTAAATATACGTATTTATAAATTTAGAGACTAAATTAGTTTAAAATTTTAAAAATAGATTATTTTTAATTTTTATTAAAAATTAAGAGGCAAAAACATATTTAAATAATGAATTAATGTTCTCATATACATTCTAATTTTAGGAGAACTAGATTCGAACTGTTTTTGACAAAGATGTATCAAACGAAAATAAGAATTTGGTTTTCTAGTGAGGGCATTCTGACGTATATGCAAAATCATATATATTACTTAGGTCATTATAAGGAAGAATATGTTATACGGGAAAAATAAAAGGAATACATGCTGTATCAGAAAAAAAAAGATCTAAATTTCTTGGCCTAGCTCGAGTATAGTGATGGTTATAAAGAGAAAAACAACAAACAACGGTAAAAAAGAAAGCTTAAAATATGCAATCTCACCGACCATGTAAAGAATAGTTTAAGCTCTTTTCCAGAGGACTAAAAGCATAGAGACAAAAAGCTATATTTAGAGAGAGAAGCTCCATGATACGCGGTAACAGTATCAACATCATGATGTAAAATTATGACATGATACTTTAAAGTTTAAAAGAGTACAACCATATAGGGAAAGCTAAAAAAAGCTAAGAATCTTAAAAAGTACTATCTGCCTCATTGAATGATCATATGCTTCTGTTCAATGCCACATAACACAATAATGGCCTTGTTTGTAAACCATACAATTAACCTTGATATTTCAATAATTCATTTGTCAAGATAGAAACTTCAAAGGACATCACAAAATTGATACACATTTTGTGGTTAGGATTTCATTATGATATGTTCTACAAATGAAGCTTGATCATACTGAATTAGCTTCGATCATGAAACTAATTAACCATGTGGTTACGCACATACATTAATTGGGGTGACAATTTTCTACAGAGATGGAAAATTTAATGTACAAACACCACTTCATCAATTTCACTACTAACAGCAGCTATAAATATGCTGCCTGATTCACACCATCCAGCCAAAACGTCTTTTCCTAAGCACTGTGATGTAACAAAACACTTATTTTAGAAGTGATATCTCACATGAATAAAAGTCATTAAATGTTTAAAAATAAAAAGATAAAAAGCTGCAGAAGAATATATAGAACCAAGCCAACATTATTTATGGTTTGGCAGAACCTCGAAAGTGCAACTCAACTAAGCGGAAAGAACAAGTAAAAAAAAACAGCCATATTCTTGGTCTGCAAATAAAGTTGTAGTTTTCATGAAATACAAATTCTTTATAGAAAACTATTTAGAATTTTAAGATTCATTATTTTACATATTTATACACATAAGATATAATAAATATTAATATTGATATATGGAAGATTTAATAAAAATACATTCTTTAATTTCTTTTCTTTGATCTCTTTGATCTAATTTATTTTTTTTATTTTTTTTTTCCTCTCACACTCTCTTTCTTAATGACTTTATTGTAAGAGAATTTTATGGTTAGAGAGAGAACCCCAATACCCTTTTATAAGCCAATGTCTATCAAGTTAGGCTATATTTTATTTTATTTTATTACGACTCCTATAACAACCAATAGGTCTTTATATTTTATTAAATCACAATAAGGTCCATCACAATATTTCAAATGAGTCACCTAATAGAATTAATTCGTCAATTAATTCTAACATTCTTCCACTTGACTCATATGATGTCATAACATTATGTGATTTAATACATAAACATAATGCGCATTAAAGGACCTTACATAGATTTGTTCAATCATTATTCACAATCAAAGATATAGAGATAATAAGAGTCATGACAGTCACACATTATTCACTCAACATGATCCTTTCCATGTACTATTGTATCATCCCTTTCTCCTTAATATGACTAGGATGAGAAGTCCATAATGAGTTCAAAAATAATGCCATTTTTTTTCAATAACAATAACATAACATAATTTGTTTTTTTTATCATAATTTGCATGCATGAACATAAAGAAGAAAACGCAACTTTCAGAAACTTATACATTAAAGAGCTCAAAGTGTCACATAAATATTAATAAAATTAACATTCAACATTTAACATTCACTAGTAGACATAATTGCCCATATTCTTTACATGGCTAGAATACAATTTGGGCGATAACCCTTTTGTCAAAAGGGTCAACAATCATAAGGTCTGTGCTAATATGTTCTATTGACACTCTACGTTTCTGAACTTCTTCTTTAATGACAAAGTATTTCAACTTCATATGCTTAGCACATTTGGAATACTTGTCGTTCTTAGAAAAGAAGACTGTTGCAAAATTATCACAATAAATTTTCAGCAGCTTGAAAATACTGTCGACTATTCCAAGTTCTGAAATAAAGTTTCATAACCAATTAGCCTAAACTGTGACCTCAAAGCATGCCACAAATTTAGCTTCCATGGTGGATGCAACAATGATAGACTGCTTCACACTTTTGCATGAAATCGCTCATCTAGCTAAAAGATACACATAACCAAATGTAGACTTTCTTGTATCCACAACCGACAATGTTTGAATCTGTATAACCTATCACCTCAAGATGATCAAATTTTCTATAAGTAAGCATGTGATTCTTTGTTCCTTGTAGGTATCTTAAAACTTTCTTTGTAGCTTTCCAATGCTCCAGTCCTGGATTACTCTAGTATCTACCAAGCATACCAACTACAAAACTAATATCTATCCTCGTACATGTTTGAGCATAAATCAAACTTCCAACAATAGATGCATAAGGGATATCTTCCATTTGTTTCCGTTTCAAATCATTCTTTGGGCATTGCATGAGACTAAACTTATCTCCTTTCTGTATTGGAACGAGAGATGCTGAACTTTTATCCATTATGAATCTCTCTAAAACTTTATTAATATATGCATTCGGAGACAAACCTAACGGTCCTTGTGGTCTATCACGTAATATTTCTATTCATATCACATAATATGTCTCACCCATATCTTTCATATCAAAGTTATTAGAGAGAAACCTCTTAGTCTCACTTGATTGACCAAGATCATTAGTCGCAAGCAAGATATCATCAACATACAAAATCAAAAAAATAAACTTGCTCCCACTAACCTTTAGATATATACATTGATCAATAGTGTTTTCCTTAAATCCAAAGGACACAATAGTATCATTAAACTTAAGATACCATTGTCGAGAAGCTTGTTTAAGTCCGTATTTGATCTCTTAAGTTTACACACCATGTGTTCCTTTCCTTCTTCAGTGAACCCCACCGGTTGGTCCATATAAACATCTTCTTCTAAATCCCCATTTAGAAGGTAGTTTTAACATCCATTTGATGCAACTCAAGATCATAATAAGCTATTAATGCCATGATAATTCTAAAAGAATCTTTCTTAGAAACAGGCGAAAACGTTTCCTTATAATCAATACCATCTTTCTGAGTAAAACCTTTGACAATAAGTCAGGCCTTGTAATGTTCGATATTGCCTTGAGAGTCACGCTCAGTCTTAAAGACCCATTTACATCCAACTTTCTTGCATCCTTCAAGCAATTTCGCAAGGTCCCATACATCATTTTGTACCATTGATTTAAGCTCATCTTTCATGGCATATAACCAATTATCAGAATTATCACCATTTATGGCTTCTAAAAATGAAACTGGATCATTTTCAATACTCAAGTCAGTTTCTAACTCTTGTAAATAAACCACATAGTTATTCGAAATACCAGACTTTTTATCTCTATGAGATCTTCTTAACACTACTTCTTGTGGTTGTTCTACTATCGACTCATTGTTAATCTTAGGATCATTAATTTGTTGTTCTTCTTGATTGTTGTGAGTTTCTACAACATAGGGAACAATAACTCTTGAAAAAGAAATACTAGCTACAGGAACTTGTACTCTAACTTCCTTAATCTCCACATTTTGTGAAGCTTCACTCCTACTAGTTTCACCATTCTTAATGAATCGAGCATTTCCAATTTCAACGATTCTTATACTATGGGTAGGACAGTAAAACACATACCATTTTGATTTTTCTAGATAACCAATGAAATATCCACTGATTGTTTTTTCATCCAGTTTCTTTTCTTGCGGATTGTATATTCTTACTTCTGCCTGACAACCCCAAACATGCAAGTGTCTCAAACTGGGTTTCCTACTCGTCCACAACTCAAAATGAGTCTTTTGAATAACTCTACTAGGAACCATGTTCAACAAATACATGATAGTCTTTAAAGCATACACTCACAACGATACAAGTAAACATTAATTACTTAACATACTCCTAACCATATCCATTAAGGTTCGATTACGCCTTTCTGATACACCATTTTGTTATGGTGTGTCTGACATTGTGTATTGAGCACAAATACCACGTTTCTCAAGGAACTTAGCGAACGAACCAGGGTGTTGTCCACTTTTATCATATCTTCCATAATACTCACCAACTCTATCTGACCTTACGATTTTCACCTTTCTGTCTAATTGTCTTTCCATTTCATTTATATAAACTTTCAAGGCATTCATTGATTGAGATTTCTCATGTAGTAGATGGACATGTCCATAACGCTAAAAATCATCAATAAAGGTGATGAAATACTTCTTTTTATTGAAGGAATTTACATCAAATGGACCACATATATCGGTGTGTATGATTTCAAAAAGCTGAGTGCTTCTTGTGACTTCTTTCTTTGTGTGTTTTGTTTTTTTGCCTTTAATAAAATTCATACACACATTCAAATCAGTAAAATCCAAATTTGGAAGGATTTCATTCTTTACTAATCTTTGCATTCTTTCTTTGGAAATATGCCACAAATGCTTATGCCACAAGTAAACAAATCGTTCATTCACTAAACTACGTTTAGTGTCAACATTGTGATGTAAGGTCATAAGAGTTTCAGTATATAAATTATCCAAATTCAATTTATATAAACCATCATAAAGTGTACCTGTAACATCCCTACTGGAAATTACTTAAGTAAATGAAATAAAATAAAATAAATAAGAGTTGAAACTCAAACGTCACGATTTTTATTATTCCCAAACACTGGAAAATTTAAAAATGTTATTCAACGCGCCAAAAATTATGTAATAGCAGTAATAAAATTATTACAATTCCCAAAATCCATTACAATAGTAAAAGAAAAACATAGTAAAATCTCTAGCTCATAATGTCCTAAACTAGCCCTCTCTCCGCGTCTACGCATCAACAACATCACATGTCACATTATCTGCTCCCGTGTAACGAATCACACGATCATCGCCAATCACAAACAGAAAGGGTGAGCTTATCCAATAAAAATAATATATAAAATAGCAGAAAATATAAGCAACACACCCATCTTATTCATCCTAGTTAGTTCTTGGCCAAGACCTTATCCCCAAGGCTTTTCAACCTTAACAACCACAACTTTAGTGTAATATTCTCGTCCACCTAAATTTATCACTAGAACTCCTACACCACTCTCAACCTCTGCACCATCAGAACACCAAGCTGGAAAACTTCCAGCTATCGCTTGGCGACAACTAATGCACCGCCAGACGATGTAACAGGTCCTGGAAACTACCCAGTTTTCCCCTCTGTGCGAAGAACTTCTAACGTTTTCCTAACCCGTCTCACCATTTCACTAAGCCGAACCCTTACGCACATCCAGAAGATAAAATGCACATAGATGGATACGAACACTTAATAATCAGACACAGAAATCAATCCCTAATTAACTTTACTCAACCCCTATCACCAATTCCATGGTTATGCCACACCTTTGCTACGAAGCCTTATCACCCAATCCAATTATTCAATTTACATTAGTAAAAATCAAACATAATATACACCAACCAAATTCCATAAGTCGCAATGACTCCTACATCACAACCCCACAAACTAGGTCAAATCGCCGCCAGGTGGTTTATAGCAGAACCCATAAACTAGGTCAAATCTGATGTGTCGCTTAGTGACACACTCATGCCCGCCAGGCGGTTTCTGGGTGGAAATCCAAAATTTTACGAAAAATAGCATAAACAGAAGGGAATTTCATACAATTTCATTCATACAAGGCACAATAGATTATATACGGTTAAGAACATAGGCAAATAACTCCCCTTACCTGGATTCCTTGCTCAAAATCGAATTTGCTATGTGTCCTTCAACCAAACTCTCCTAGCCTTTGGTTCCTTCCTAAAAGTGTCTCTCAGCCTCCACCCTTTCTTCAACCAGCATAAAAATACTCTGGAACATATCCATGCCAAAAGAAAATTTGGAAAAAAGAGAGTTAATTCATTCTAGCAAGGTTTGAACACACAACCACTCAATTGCAACGCCAATGCACAACCAACTCCACCAATCATATTTCGTGATAATTCCTATAATTTTAGGATTACATTATCACCAATCACATTCAAACATAACATTAAATAACATACAATTGGCATACATACAATTTTTAAACTCTCTTCCTAACAATCAATGACCAAACACAGATTCACATATATTACGCGGCAAGCTCACTCCCCATATTTCCAAAAATCTTAAAACGTTTGCTCTGATACCAAATGCAACATCCTTACTGGAAATTACTTAAGTAAATGAAATAAAATAAAATAAATAAGAGTTGAAACTCAAACGTCACGATTTTTATTATTCCCAAATGGGTGAGAGTTTAAAAATGTTATTCAACGCGCCAAAAACTATGTAATAGCAGTAATAAAATTATTATAATTCCCAAAATCCATTACAATAGTAAAAGAAAAACATAGTAAAATCTCTAGCTCATAATTTCCCAAACTAGCCCTCTCTCCGCGTCTACACATCAACAACATCACCTGTCACATTTTCTGCTCCCGTGTAACGAATCACACGATCATCGCCAATCACAAATAGAAAGGGTGAGCTTATCCAATAAAAATAATATATAAAATAGCAGAAAATATAAGCAATGCACCCATCTTATTCATCCTGGTTAGTTCTTGGCCAAGACCTTATCCCCTAGGCTTTTTAACCTTCACAACACACAATTGGTTAGCCTCAGATTCAGGGTTTATGATGCTCAAACGAACCTGCCCACTCTTGGTCCTGCATCTACGAACCTCCCTGTTCCTAGTCCTACTCTACGAGCCTCCCCGCTCGTAGTCCTGCTTGTAAGACCAGTGAAATTTAATTAATTAAATAAATAAATAATTAATAAATGCCAGTTGTATGACCCGTGAAATTTAATTAATTAAATAAATAATTAATTAATAAATGTGGGTAGGAAAAGCCTTTATGGCATTTAATTCTAATTTGTATGATGTGGAAAAGTACTAGCTTAAATGGTTGAGAGTACTTTAATTGTGTGAGAGAACTTAGGTTCGAGTCTTATGTATGCCAATTGTGTGTTATTTATTTGTTATTGTTTTAAATATATGATTGATCATGTTATGGAGTAATATAATATTTGAATTATATTAGTTAGCAAGAAACATGAATTGGCAGGATGGTTGGCATTGACTTGGCATTGGCATGGTTATGGGTTCAAGCCTTGGAGAACCCAAATTAAACCTCATTTTTTTTGGGTTCAAGCCTTGGAGAACCCAAATTAAACCTCATTTTTTTTGCTATGGTTAGTTTTGGCTTGAATATGAAAGGGTAGATGAAACCCTAGCAGCCAAGGGGGCTGGAAAACAGTCACTTAAGGGTGCTTGAATGATAATTAACACCATCAATAGGAAAATTTTAGTTTTGGGATTTTAATGCACTTTTAAGACACCATTAAAAAGCAAATTGAGAGAGATAGGAAAGGTTTATGCATTTGACATTCAGCCTAGGGAGAGAAGTGCGAAAATTGAGTGTTTGTGAGGATTGAGAAAAGGGGGAGTACGAATTGGTTGAGAGTGTTTGGACGTCATACATAATTGAATTGCTGGTGATTGATGGTTGCATTGGACGAAAATTGTATAAATATCAGTTTTGGGTTGATGGTCTGCGATTTTATTGTGGCCTTGAGTTAATCGAAAAAATGTAATGGAATTTAGTATATTGAAAGCCATAGGAATGAACCATGATCCCAACCTTATGAGCCTTTGAGTCAAAAATTCAATGAAAAATAGAGTCGTTGGAGATTGGCTTAATGCTCGCAGGTGCGTGGAGAAGTTGGGTTCTTGAAATAAACTGGAACCGCCTGGCGACACTTAGTTTGTCGCCAGGCGCTATATCAGTGCAGTGGGCTGAATGTGTTTTGAGCATAGCAGAAATTGGAACATAAACCCAAGGCAATTGAAGTGTTAGAAGAACTGAAATGGGGGAAAATTAGGGATGTCTGATGGAGGTTAAAAGAATAAGAAATGAGAGAGATATAGCTACGTAAGAGTACTAAGATATGACTGACTTGGATGGATTTAGGGGTTATTGACAATGAAGTTCAGATTAATTAAATCATAGTGTTATTGGTGAGAGAGTGGAATGAAAGGTGGGATAGTAAATTAGTTGGAAGTGCACGAGTTAGGAGTATGATGTAAACGAGTTGGGAGTATGATGTAAACAAGTTGGGAGTATAATGTAAATGTGACTAGGTCATGGTTAACATACCATATGAAGTGTGATGGAGACTTAATTAAAAATTTGAAAAGAAAATGGTATAGGGTAAGTGTCATGAAGCAGAAATTGGAATGCTGGGATTTAGCAAAGTCGAACTGAAGCAATTTTATGGAATTGTAAACTTAGGTTGGTGAACCTAGTTGGGATTGAGAACCCTAGTAACAATGGAATCATATGGGAGTCGAAGTGATTAATTAGGTGAAATACATTGTGGGAAAATGTGTGAGAAGTTAAGCTAGAACCTAAACTAGATTTCGTAAGACTACAAACTACTGATATGCCGCCTGGCGGTGGGAATGTGAACCGCCAGGCGATAGCTTGAATTCAGAGCTCAAATTATATGTGTGGCGCCTGACGGTATAGAGCTTTCCGCCAGGCGATAAATGCAGATGTAGCGGCAAAGATGTAGGGGCGCTAGGTGCCTGGTGGTACGTGTCCCCCGCCAGGCGATTTTGCTGCTGCAACCTTGGATTGTTGATTCTGTAGGCGTGATCTACAAGACTTTTGGTGATGCTTCAAAGGAGGGATAGCTGTTGTTCCTTGAGTTGAGCTCAAAACGTATCCCTTGAGTTAAGCTCGGGATAGGGGTTAAGCACGTGACATTCCTCGAGTTGAGCTCGGAATGGCATTCCTCGAGTTGAGCTCGAGATGGCGGATGAACACGAGGAACCCTTGAGTTGAGCTCGGGTTGGCGAGTGTTGCCGATGTGAGTGTGCTGGTTGTGGCCAATACAGATGGGTCCAGATAGATTGCCCTCCTTAGTAAATAGCTGACGAGTTTGGTAGTCTTGGGACGTTGCGAACTATGTTCGTATTTGGGAACTCCACCTGACGTTACGGTGTATGATCTATAGCAATGGTTTCCGCACGTGCTCTATCGGTTGTGGCTGATAGGTATGACAGCATGTCACCTTGGGGTAATCACTAAAGGAGGTAGAACACGAATAACCTGGTTGTGGCCAGGAGGTATGGAGTCGAAGGAGGGATTTTATTTGGCGTGTTTGCATGTCATTTATGTGCTATTTAATTTATTATTATTTTAAATATGTGCTAGATCATGATGAGTGATAATATAATCATAGAATTATATAAATTATCATGAAACATGAATTGGTTGAATGGTTGTGCTTTGATTTGACATTGGAATGGTTATGGGTTCGAACCTTAGTGAACCCAAATTAAACTTTTTTTTTTGCCAAAATATAGCCATAAGTATATGAAAATTGAGAGTGTAAGGTGAGGATTGAGGGAAGCAAGGAGCTGCAGTTTTTCTGGGTTCCTGATAGGAACCGCTTGGCGGTGGGCTTAGTGCCGCCAGGCGACGCAAGCTACGTCGTCCAGTTTTCTGGGTTGATCATGAACTGCTTGGCGGTGAAGAACACCCACCAGGCGACGCTTTTCATTTTGGTTCAATTTTCGGGTTCTGCATGTTCTAGGTTGCTTTGGTTCGGTGGAAAAGGCGTTTTAACAATAGTTGGACCAAAAGGAAGGGATTAAATGTGAAAATTCATGGTAGTGTGAGGGAATCAAATGAGATTAGCTATGAATGAATGTTAGGGTGGAGGAATTGGGTGTTTCGGAAGTTGTATAACAAATTGCGTAATGAACTACAAACTTATTGGATGAATTTTGATCTTAAATCTTGAAGTGGTGAGTATTGATTCGAAATTGAAGGAAATCGGGATGGTTATTGATTCTAAATCTTGGAGCTGCTGGATTCCTATAACTGCAAGAATCGCTTGGCGGCACCCAATTGGCCGCTAGGCGCCATACTAGAGATGTGACGGGTGCTTTGATTCACGAAAAACGATATTTTTCGTATTTTTGCGGAACAGGAATCACCCGACGCTGGCTTTGTATCTCCAGGCGCAAGGTCCCTAATTGTTGGGCGCTAGGCGCCACCATTTTTTTTCTAGTTTGTGTAGTTTTTATAAAACTGCATTTCCGGTTTCGTTACCCGTCCAATTTAGGTGATTTTTTGACAGGTGGTCCATAACATGTAGTTCTTCACTTTGAACGGTGGAGATTTTATTTGGATGTCATTAGCGAGAGATATATGTTATGCAAGATTACTAGATTCATATTTTAACTTGTAAGCGAATTGATCATATGTGCGTATAAAAGAGTTTATGGAACGTTAACGGGTACAACAGGGAGCTATCATAGGTAATGTAAATATTAAAGGTCTGCCAGAACCATAAACGAATATATATATATATATATATATATATATATATATATATATATATATTGGTTTGAGGTGGGGAACACATGGATGTTACCTAACTATTTTAGAGCCCTTGGAAGGGAATAACACTATGGCAAATGGCTGAATTAACATGGTTGGAGTTGGGGATACCCTTACGTGTATATGAAAGTAGCACATGGGTACAAGGAATTGTTATGGGAATAGAGGTGGAGATTATGTTGTAGCACTTACACGAACTTGGGAAAAATCAGGTTACAAGGGCATAACCAGTACAATTCGTTGTACTGATGTATCGCCTGGCGGAAGGTTTGGGGTCGCCAGCCACTAGTTTCAAAACCAATGGCAATGAAGATTGGATATGTGATTTGCGCCTAAATCTAACTCAGAAGTTAGTATTGCGCAAATATTGTCATGGCGCCTAGCGGTAATAGGTGAACCGCCAGGCGATAGCGGAGATTCAGAGGTCAGTCTGCACGTGTGGCGCCCGACGACAGAGGAAGTCCCGCCAGGCGATAGTTGCAGAGACAGTGAGGACTAAGGCGCTTGGCGCCTAGCGGTACGCGTCCCCCGCCAGGCGATGTGGAAGCGGTAGTGCTTGGTGGCTCGATAGCAGCGCCAGGCGATCTGGTGGCAGCAGAGTGATGTTTCTTTGCTGGTATTGGTTGCGTGATCTACAAGGCTTTAATGATGCTTGAAAGGTTGGTTTGTTGGTGTTCCTTAAGTTGTGGCTCAAAACTTATCCCTTAAGTTGAGCTCGGGATAGGGATTAAGCACGTGGCATTCCTCGAGTTAAGCTCAGAATGGCATCCCTCGAGTTGAGCTCGGGATGGCGGATGAACATGAGGAACCCTTAAGTTGAGCTTGGGTTGGTGAGTGTTGCCGGTGTGAGTGTGCTAGTTGTGGCTAGTATGGATAGGTCCAGAAAGATTGCCCTCCTCAGTAATTAGCTGACGAGTTTGGTAGTCTTGGGACGTTACAGATTATGTTGGTATATAGGAACTTCACCTGACGTTACGGTGTATGATCCGTAGCATGGTTTCCCGCACGTGCTCTATCGGTTGTGGTCGATAGGTATGGTAGCAAGTCACCTTGGGGTACTCAGTAGAAGACGTAGGACATAGTTAACATGGTTATGGCCATGTGGTATAAAATCAAAGGAGGGAATTTCTCTGTTGTGATTGTATTGTATATATAAATGTATTGTAAATAATGTTTATTTTATTAGTGTAAGACCCGAGAAATTTAAATAATTAAATAAATAATTATTCAATAAATACGGGTAGTAAGAGCCCTTATGGCATTTAATGCGAATTGTTATGACGTGAAAAAGTATTAGCTCAAGTGGTTGAGAGTACTTAGTTGTGTTGAGAGGACTTGGATTTAAGTCCTATGTGTGCTAAATTGTGTGTTATTTTAATAAGTACATTATTTTAAATGTTATGTTTGGATGTGATTAGTGATAATGTAATCCTAAAATTATAGGAATTATCACGAAATATGGATTGGTTGAATTGGTTGTGCACTTACCTTATGATTGAATGATTGTGGGTTCAAACCTTGCTAAGAATGAATTAAACTTTCTTTTTACCAAATTTGCTTTTGGCAAGAATATGAAAGGGGAGAGAAACCCTAGCTGCAAGATGGGCAACCTAGGGGGTTGGGGAGGCAGCCACTAATGGTCTTTGAATGGTCATTAACTCCACCTTCAAAGCCATTTTCGTTTTCATCTCATTAACAAAGCATTAAGGATTAGTTAATGGTCTAATTAAGTTGGTTTTTGGAGAAGAAAGAGAGAAAAAGTGATGGAGCAAAAAGGGCACACGAATTTGGCAGTGAGGGAGAGAGTCTGAAAGTGATTTTGAGGAGAATTTAGGATAGCATGAAGTTCATTGAGAGAAGTCCAAGGCTGGATGATAGAGGTCGTACCCCACCAAATTAAAACATATTAAATATAGTATATGAAAGTGAACCAAGTCGTCTCCCAACGACCAATATTTTCATTCAAAGTGAAATTTCCAGATGAACATAACACTAACACAGAGG
>Ga0214542_1010426_pt1 | contig 13568 bp, 11 predicted proteins | sample CNSS1metaG_FD_160096 | JGI IMG/M metagenome (GOLD analysis project Ga0214542, IMG submission 160096) | Root nodule microbial communities from cowpea collected in UCLA plant growth center, Los Angeles, California, USA - CNSS1 | ecosystem: Host-associated > Plants > Roots > Nodule | place: USA...
GAGATAAAGTTTGTGAATGAGAAAAAGATTAGAAAGAACCTCGGTTAAGGAATGTAGAGCGTTGTTCTTAGGGAGAAAAAAAAATATGCCTTCACGCTCAGTTGGATAACCCTCGTGCTGATAACGTGTTATAAAATAAAGGTAATAAGAGAGACAAAGGAGAGGAAGAATAGAGAATGAGAGAGTAGGGAGCAACTTCTGTTTGTATGTGTGTCTTATTACTGATAGGACAAGTCCTATTTATAGATACAATATGGTAACCCAGAAAGGATATAAAATCAAATAGTAAATACAAAATATTACATAAAGAGTAATGAATAATATAATTATCAATCATATGAGTAATTGTATAAATCAATGGACGACCATTAATTCATAACAGAACCTAAGTTTTTGTGAAAAACGTATTAGATGTAAAAAGAAACAATTTGATTAAAACATTGGGAATGAAATTGTAAAATCTTTTCAAGAATCATTTATAATTGATTACTTTTTGTATATTGTAGATAAATAAATTACCACATTAGAGTAGATTTGAACAATTTAAAATCTATAGAGATATTTTTTGTTTTTTGTGTGGTGTTAAAAAATAAAAGTCAAGATTGTGCATTTTTGAAAGAAAAATTCTTAAACCTTAAAAAGTCTTTAAAACATGATAATTTGTTGGATAACTAGCATTTCTACTTGTGCAACGTACGGGACACCACGGGATTTTAAAAGTCTAAAATTAGAATATAAAATTAATTTTAAATTGTAAAAGTATAATTAAATTTAATACAAATATTTTATTTTATAAAATTAAATAATAATCTTTTAATTGATTTTATAATAATTTTTAAGTTATTTATATTTTTAACAAAATGTATTGAAAATAATAATTTTGAATAATATATTAAGATTTAGTTAAAAAAAAATTAAGAAACTAAATTCAACTTTAAATAAAATACTGAATAGAAAATGTAGAAAAATGTAATAGTAGATTCTCTAATAATAAAAATGATGAAAGATACAAAAATTGTTGAGTGAGCCCTATAAAAATATAAAAGTTAGACGATACAAAAAATGTGAAGGGTAGACGGTATAAAGTTACAAATGATAGATCGTGTATATGAATGTAAATAGTATACTCTTTAAAATTACAAATATTAAACGATGCAAACAAAATGTAAGTAGTAAATGATCAAAGACTAAACAATGTAGACCATGCATAAAAATATAAAGAATAGACTCTAAAAAAACACAAAGGTTAGACATCTAGTGGACTCCTCTATTAGAGTCATTTTTTCACAGTTTTTTGGATTTTAAATTTTAAATTTAAATTTTGTTACCATATTTTTAATAGTTTTTTACAATTTAGAATTTTAAATTCAAACTTTATTACTTTATATTTTGAATTTCAAATTTGGAAATATGTATCTTAATTTAGAAAGAAAATATTGAAATTGAAATCATTAATGATTTTTATATCTTTAAAAATTTTAAGAATTTATAATTTTCACTTTGTAATAATACACTTATGTCTATGTTATCATAATTATTTTTTAAATTAATGTTTAAGTTTTCTTGAAAGGTGAAAAATATGTGACAAATGTTCAAAAACATTAAAAGAGCTTTAATTTTTTATGAATTAAAGTTCAAAAAGTCAGTCAAGACCTCTAAGAAAGTAATAGAACAATTTATCATATCACATCCTTTGCGCAAACTTTCAAATGCTTAGGAAGATATAGTAAAAAAGAACTTACTTAAATAGATCATCTGCAATGAACATGGAAACCGAGAAACGAAGAATAAGAATATAATATTATTGATGAGAAAGAAAAACAAAAGAATATGTGCTTGTGACGTGGATTTAACTATAGTTTGTTATGTCGGTTTAAGTGTGAGAGAAGTTTTTCAAATTTGAAACATATGTTTCCGTCTAATTCAATCTGCATATTAATGTTAATATAAATAAGTACAAATAATATTTTAAAAATTGGTATTAATATTACTGTTTTAAGTTATATTTACATAAGTTTGTTTCAAGTGTGAATATTGAACCACATATTATTAATATTTTGAAAATTTTAATATTAATTCCTTTCTATTTTAAAAATAAATTTATAACAATTTTAATACTAATATTATTATTAAAATTTGTGAGGGAAGTTAATCAACATTTAAGTTTAATATTAATATTATTAATCCCTATGAAAATATAAATGTTAGACCGTGAAAAAGATGTAAATAGTAAACAATTTAAAACTACGACTTATAGACCATGCTAAAAAAAGTATAAAGAGTAGATTCGTCTAGTGGTAGAGTTGTCATGTTTTAGCACAAACTTATAATTCAAACTCTTATTTATAAATTTTGTTTTGAAATAATATAAATAACTTAATAATTGATTTTAGATTAAAATACAATTGCATTAGTTATGGTAATTATTTACTTTTAATTCAGTAACGATGTCATTATTCAACTATTTATTTATTGTTTTATACCATATTTTAATTAATATTACTATAATTACTATATTAGTGCTAATATGTTTTATATTATTATTGAATATTATTAACATATTATTATATTATTTACACTCTTTAATTTTAAAATCTATAAATTTCAAAATAAATTTATTACATTTATCGTAGATGATACACATTTCTCGAGATAGTAGTCAAATATTATAAAGATGTTTTTAAAATGCTAGAAATATATAATTAATGCTTTTATCTAAAATAACTTGTGTATAAAAATAATGAAATGTTACGTATGTTAATTTTAATATATTAATTAAATAATTCAAAATTTGTATGATATTTAACCATACCCAATTCTCTAGTGACATGTACCTTAGAAAATCTGATTTATACAGACTCTTTCTCTAACTAATGAACAATTTTTGACGAAATTGTCACATATGAAATTGAACATAATGTTGCAATGAAATAGTTTGTTTGTTTCTTAAGAATAGATGCAAAACATGTTCGATATCATTTGATTGAATAATTGACTCGGTCCCTTCTTGTTTGATATCTATTATGCAATTAAGATATTTTAATATGATTTAATTATTTATAAATACTTTTAATGCAAGTTAAAATCATTGTCGCATGGAGTTTTGTTTAATAATATTTTCACACAAAATCTAATATTTTCACTCTAATTTATCGTTTTTAATATATATAGAAAGACTTATTAAAATACAATGACACATTATATGCAAACATATTTTTTAGTAAAATTCTAAATTTTGATTCACAATATTATAATGAAGTAAACTATCTTTTCACTTAACTATATTTTTAAGGGTTAAATATGTTTTTGGTCCCTCAAGTTTCAGCGAAATTTGGAATTAGTCCCTCGTCAAAACTTTTGACCAATTTAGTCCTTCATCTTTCAAAATGCATGAATTTAGTCCTTTTAACCAAATTTTGTTAAGTTTATCTGACGTTTCGAGTGCATTTCATGATAGTATTTAAGTTAACATTGAAGCAAAAATGTGTCAAACAGTATAAATAATTTAAATACTATCATGAAATGCGCTTGAAATGTCAGATAAATTTAACAAAATTTGGTTAAAAGGACTAAATTCACGCATTTTGGAAGATGAAGGACTAAATTGGTCAAAAGTTTTGATGATGGACTAAACCCAAATTTCGCTCAAACTTGAGGGACCAAAAACATATTTAACCCTATTTTTAAAATGTTTTCTTAATTAATTGCTTAACTATTAGTGTGTTTTATTAAGTGCAAAAACAAAATAATATAGTATCAACTTTGCAACAATTCATATTTATGGTCAGATCCATTACTTTTCATATTCCCATAAACCAATTCATCGGAAAAAAGCAAAAATAACTCTTGAGCTTCTCAAATATAATGGTTTACACTCATCTATAAACGTTTTCATTTTCCAAGATGTCTTCAACATAAATTATGAAAGCATCTATATTGCCTACTAAACCCTAATAATAAGATATGACAACATCTACATTTAGGGTATTATCATTTTTAACTTTTTAATAAATTTTATTATCTTCTTGAAGAAGCTTTGTACAGGTTTTCCAGATCTACATTTAAGTTTTTAAATAACCTGTAATCTAAAAGTCGTTAAAGCGATCCATTATCTAAATAAAATAAATGTATAGTTTTTAAAAATTAAAATTACTTATTTGGACTATCATAAACTTGATTTATAATTTGGCGAACATGAATAATTTTGGTTTTATTTAAATATATTGATATTGGTATATGTATATATTGGTATATTCGTAAATATCCAAATAATTTGTAATACATTTTTTTCTATCTACAATAGTATCAACTTAAATGCACTCAACATATGTAAGGCCCATCAAAGTTGGCTGGCCATTTCTGCCCTATAGTTAAGGGCTGCCCTCTTGTGTTTGGGTCTAGGGTTGGCCTAATTGATAAAACCCTTTCAGGATGCCCTAACCCTCACTTTGCACTCTTGCAGAAAATCCAGCAGTCGTCACTCTCCTTTCCCCTCACAGAACGCTCTGCTAGGGTTTGCCTAAGGTCCTCTTCGAGCTAGCTCAAACCCAGTTCCTACTCTGCGTAAGTGCCCCTTCTAGCTTGTATGTATTTTTCCTTGGCATTATGTCCAATTAGGGCTTTGTATTAAATTCCCCTTGGTTCTGTTCCTCCACTGTTTTCCAGCTCTTTAGCCGTTCTCGGGACAGCAGTGCTAGCTATCATGCTGCCAAGGCTTCCGTTAACCCTTCCTCCAGGTACGGGAAGCTAGAATCCTCTGTTTGTTTGGCGCGAGTATGTTGTTTTGTGTGGTTGGTGATTCTCTTTTGTGTTTACCTGTTGATTTGGATGTATGATACGGTGGGATTGTTGCTTGTGGTATGTCTTCGCATCTGTTGCAGGTGAAAACAGTGGCGGGTACTGATAAACTCGCCCAAGCGAGCTGGTCTCGCCTAGGCGAGATTAACAGAGGCTCGCCTAAGCCCTTTTTCCAAGAATGGTCGCCCAGGCGACCCACTGTGATTCTGAGCGAGCGAGCATCTCGCCCAGGCGAGAGGGGTCTCGCCTAAGCGAGATCTCGCGAGTGCTTCTGTTCCCTTCTCGAGCCCTCGCCTAGGCGAAGGGGGAGCTCGCCTGAGCGAGCACGTCTCGCCTGAGAGAAACCCCTCAGCCTGAGCGAGGTGCTGAGCGAGACAACGCTTCGTTTGGGACGTGTGTTTATTTTGGATGATCTATTTTGATGGGTTGAATGTGCATGTATATATATGATGAGGGGGAGGGAATTCATATGTGATGACGGGTGAGAGTGGCATGATCTTACGTGAATATTACATGAGTGGTTAGATTTGTATGCGATCACAAATCGGGTATGAATAACGATGAACCTTGGTGGTTGGTAATTTTGTGGCATGACATTGACATGAGGGGAGATGTTTCCTCAAGGTTGGTAATACAAGCTGGTACTGATTTGACATGTGATATACGGGAGTTGTCTATGGATGTTGGTATAAATCTTCCCTGCATAGTGTATGTGATTATTTTCCGTGCTGATTTATAAGTGTTAGTTTGTGTCAGCGTGTAATTCCTTGGGGTCTCTAGGTGAGACCTCCAGGGCTACGCTTCAGTGGTCGGGACATAATTCCATGGCCTTGTTAGTGGGTGTCCATGGTGGTGCCACATCTGTATAACTAGGTAAGGATTCAAGTTAAGGTTGCATCCTGACACTCTAAGGAGCCAGTTAGTCTCACTTAGAGCGGACTGACTCCTGTGGTGAGAGTAACAGGAGGCCTGAGATTCATTAAGGGCTAACCTTGTGGTGAGGGAAATTTGATTCATCATAACACTTGTAACACATAGCTCAGGATCGAGCAGCTCGGGGGTGAGTAGAGGTATCCACCACAAGTGCAAGCATCCGCTAAATCCGACTAAGTTATACGTATCCGGATGAGTCGAGTCGAGTCGTAGTGTATTGAATGAAGAGTCATAACATGCGTGGTTGTTATATAGATATAGGATGATGAAAATATATTTGACTGTATGATGAATATGTTGTTGGCTCTAGCTTACCTATTTTGTTGCATGGTTGTATTGTATGTGGTTGTTCTTCTTGCGATGATCATCAATTTGATTGATGGGAGCAGATGGGCAAAGTTCTCGTGGTCAACAAGGGAATGGCGATTCCGCTGCTTAACCATCTGGGTTGGAGTTATTTTATTCATGATTTCCTTAGGGCTACGGACCCTGTATCGTTTTATGCTTTCCTGCTCTACACTCTTTGTTAGAATTATATCTGGTTTATGTTGGCATCGTGGTGTGCCGAGGTTGTAGGGGTTGTGTTAAGGACCCCAAGACTACGCTACTATACTTTTATCGCGTGACGTTTCCTTTAATTTCGTTTAATAATTAAATGGGACGTTACAACATACTTCTTAAATAAATATTATATTATAAGTAATCACTACAAGAAAATGATTCATTAGTAACCAATTTTAATGACCAAAAGTTGTTAGTTACTATAATTACTAATTTAAATACAAGTTTACAAAGTAAAAAAATTATTGGTTACTAAAACAATTACTATTATGAATAAAAAATTATAATTGGTTACTAAATTGGTTTTTAAGATTAGCTACCATAGTTTTGGCTACCAAAGAAAACTGGTTACTAAAATTTAGCTACCTAAGTTTTGGCTACCAAAATAACTTAGTTACTAAATTGCTCTCTAATTAATTAGTGACAAATTTAGTAACCAATTATAATTTTTTATTTATATTAGTGACTATTTTAGTAACCAATAAATTCTAATTTTGTAAATTGGTATCTAAATTGGTCACTATAGTGACTAACAACTTTTAGTCAATAAAATTGGTTACTAATAAGACATTTTCTTATAATGAATAAATAATAAGTAATATATAATAAAATATTGTTTGTAAGAATGACATTCCCTTGTGAAAAGGTTTTTGGGAACATGAGAAGTTTTGACACCTATAGACAATGTAGAAGATGTTTCATATTCTGTAGATATTAATCGAAACAAATATTGTAATGATGAAAACGTGTATTGGAAGATGAAAATATTTCTTAACAAGTGTAAACCATCGTATTATCTTGGAATATGGAAAATATTTTATTACATGTCAAAGTTAACTTAATTATAATCTTGAAATATGAAAAATAATAATGACTTGGTCAGTGTAAGCCATTTAATCCTAGAAAGTGAACAATCTTTTGAAATATGTTGAAATTCTATATGAATTTATTCACATAATTAATTAATTTGTAATATGTTTACATATATGTTCACATCATTTGTAACATTTTGTTTCTCCATTATTGAAAACTTCAATAATGAATTTTATTACACATGATACGTATAAGTCTTTATTATTTTTTGTGTAAATGAATAATTGCTAAGTATATAACATAAAACATGTTATAAAGAACTTCATATTGAGATGAAAGTAAACTTCATATTACTAAATATGTAAATGAAAAGACACATTACATATTGAAATAATTAATATAAATATAAACTAAATTTTATGGATTACAAATATTTACTTTCATATTGAGATGAAAGTAAACTTCATATTATTAAAATGTGTAAATGAAAAGACATATTACATATTGAACTAATTGATATAAATATAAAGTCTATGAAACACAGTAGTTGAAAGTCCACTATTTTAAAAATAGTTCGGTAAGTCTAATTTCAAATCCTGGACACAAATAAATTAAAATTGAAATTCCAATAACATATCAAAAAAGGACAAAAGTGCAAATATTTAATATCGGTAATGCATTTAAATGTAAACAATGAAGTGAAAGGTAAGAAAGTAAAATATCTCACAAAGTGGCTGGCCTACGAATTATATATATATATATATATATATATATATATATATATATATATATATATATATGTTCTGGTTCAGAAAAATGAGAGATAATTCCTCACCAAAATAAAAAGAAAGCTTTATGACTTGTTTAGGTCAAAAAACTCTATTCCTTGACCATGGGAGCAATTCTCTTATTTATATTATAATCAGTTACAAAATATTGATCCCCAAGATTCACTAAATAATAACCGGAATAAAACCCCTTATCTAATTCTAAAATATCTCTTAAAAATAATAACATCTCTCAAAAACAGAATTATCTTCTACTCTAGAATATTTGAAGATATAACAACTACTCCTCCTAACCCCCCCCAAAATATCGGTAAATATAAAGTTAATCCAAATACCTTCCCTCGTCATTATACCGAGACAGCATACCAAAATGTCTCTCCTCCTTTACTCGGTTTGAGTCCGACTTCCTCCAATCAGCATCCCCACTCGGCAACTTGCCGAGACAACACCCACTCTTTCTCTCAACCCTAAACCGACTTCCTCTAGTCCAGTACATAGCTCTCCAAATTGTGCACGATCTCGGCTTTAAGACGAAGATAGCAGAATTTGTCTTGTCACCCCTGTCCTTCACTAATTCCCGTAAAATCATCATTACTCCCTACAGTTACGCATCCACACGTAACGTATCTGCCGTTACTCCCTGCATTCACACCCCCACGTGTAAATCATCCAACGGTTACTCTTTCAACTTCCCCCTTTTGAATATCAAACGACACTTATTACCCCCTTTTCAACTCCCTCCATTAACCATTTCCTCACTCCCTCGCATTCGCCTCACTCCTCACTCAAGCTTTCCACCTCCCCCGTCTTGCTCAACCGCCATTTTCTTCCTCCAGGTACTTCTTCTTTTCTCCTTTTCAAATTCTACGCTTGCATTTTCTGGTTCTTTGCACTGGTTCCTTATACATTGTCTCTGTCTCTGCATTGTGTTTTAGATTGCACCCTCTTTTTCGATCACCCTAAGTTATTTCGAGAAAAACTCCTCCTTTGACCTAATTTAATCGCCCTTCATGAACGATCATTATAACGCCCTCTATTCTTGGGCCCCTTTGGCCTTGCGGCGAGAAACCTCGACCATGACCACCCTTACTAGGGTTAGGGCTTTTAGGCGCCACCAGACACTGTGTAAGAGCAACGAATCTGACGTAACCGTGATTGCTTGTGAAAATGATGAACCCATTTGTAGGGATGGCAACTTATTCCCTATTTCCCCTCACAAATTCACCTTCATGTACATTACCTTATTTGAAAAATTAGGTTTACGCCTCCCCTTCAACACTTTTGAAAAGGAACTCCTTACTGTTTTGAACGTTTCTCCTTGTCAACTCCACTCCAACAGCTGGGCCTTTATTAGGGCATTTCAGATTTTATGTACCCACTTCGGTATCACCCCCTCGAGCAACATGTTTCTCTATTTTTTCGAGTTGAGATCTCCTCATAAGCATCTACTAGCCTCTCTTAGCGGAGTTAGCGGCCGAGCCCTTCTAACCTTATACAACTCCTCCTATAAAGGTTTCAAAGGGATTTTTATAAAAATAGTCGCCCCCGAGCAGAGTCCTTCCCTCTTAGAAGGCTTCCCTTTGTATTGGTGTCAATCACCTAACCTTCAATCACCTCGGCAATTAGACGACCTGGACCCCTCCGAGAAAAAAGACTGCTTGATGCTGGAACAACTGGATGTTGTTTTTGACACTCGAAAACTTTTAGAGCTGGAATTCCGAGTGGTAGATCTAAAATTCCATATCGGTACTCACTTTACAACTGTTCCTTTATTATAACAAGCTTACTACTGATTCTCGCCTTTTAACCGATCCTATTTCTTTTTACAGAAAACCTGATGGCGATGTCCCACGAAGATATGTTGAAACGTGCTCGCCAACTTAAGAGACAAAAAACCTCCACTCCTGGTGCAAGCCCTTCAGCACCTCCTCCCCGAATCGAACTCCATGAAGAAGTCTCGGAACCCGACCTCGAAGCCTTAACCCGACGATCTAGAGCCCGGGGTAAGAAGGTCGTCGAGAGCACCTCTCAACACTCAACCTCCCAGACTCCAATAGCTCCGCTTCATACCGCAGACAATACTGAACTAAGTTTCTGGCACCCTCAATTCCTTCACTCCCAACATAGCCGGAAACACAATTACCTTCACCACGACGTCAATCTACTAAGAGCCCAAGATCCCCAAACTCTCCATGAAAACCTCCTGGCTGATCTTCATAAGGCAGAGGCCACTAGCATCATGCTGATGGACCAGTTCAATCTACAATCCACCCAGAAATCTCTTGATCTTGAACAAAAAGATCGAGCCTTGGCTCTTTCCAAAACCGAGACCTCCCGCTTGACCAATGAAGTGGCTGAACTGACTATTCAAGTCAAAAAATCAGATGAGTTAATTGCCGATCTGCAGAATCAACTGAAAACCCTTGAAGCCGAGAAAGAGAGCTGGGTCCTCAAAGAGAAAGATTTTATCCACAACTCAGAACTCCTCAAGGATCAGATCGGCACCTCACTGAACATGGGATTTCAACTAGCCCTAGAGCAAGTTCGAGTTCTTTACCCTGATGTGGACTTATCAGCAGCGGACATCTCCAAGACAGTGGTTGACGGACAACTTGTTGATATTGATGACTAGGCGTTCCTTTCCCTCGCTTCTCCTTTTGTTCGTCGAACTTTTAACTTGTTTATTTCTATGTTTCTACTTTTCAACTTTCACTCGACATATTATGTTTTGAATTTCATTTTTACTTCCCTTATTCTCTCCTTTCGTAACTTATATCAATTGATCGACTAGATAACCCTTTTAATTCCTTACGCTAATCAACTAGATAATAATTCGTTTTTTAAACCGATCTCTCGAAACGCTCAAATAATAAGTCGCCTGCAAATCAAACCCTTAACTACAACTACCAAACTAAACTAAACAACGACTCGTTTATAAACCGAGCTGCTTAATCCTGCAAACACCAAAATGAAACTACACCTACTCGTTTATAACCCGAGCTCTCAATCCTACAATATAAACAAACACTAACTCATTTATAAACCAAATTTGTTAAACATCAAACAACACTAAATAACAATTCGTTCATAGACCGAGCTGCTTAATCCTGCAAACACCAAAATGAAACTACACCCCCTCGTTTATAACCCGAGCTCTCAATCCTACAATCTAAACAAACACCAACTCATTTATAAACCAAATTTGTTAAACACCAAACAGAATTAAATAAGAACCTGTTCAAAAACCAAGCTCTCAATCCTACAATCTTAACAAACACCAACTCATTTATAAACCAAATTTGTTAAACACCAAACAGAATTAAATAAGAACCTGTTCAAAAACCAAGCTCTCAATCCTACAATCTAAACAAACACCAACTCATTTATAAACCAAATTTGTTAAACACCAAACAGAATTAAATAAGAACCTGTTCAAAAACCAAGCTCTCAATCCTGGAAACACCCAATCGGAGGAAATAATAACTCGTTTATAAACCGAGCTCTCTATCTCGCTCATGACCCGAGCTCTCAATCCTGCAGTCTAAACAAACACCAACTCATTTATAAACCAAATTTGTTAAACACCAAACAGAATTAAATAAGGACCTGTTCAAAAACCAAGCTCTCAATCCTACAATCTAAACAAACACCAACTCATTTATAAACCAAATTTGTTAAACACCAAACAGAATTAAATAAGAACCTGTTCAAAAACCAAGCTCTCAATCCTGGAAACACCCAACCGGAGGAAATAATAACTCATTTATAAACCGAGCTCTCTATCTCGCTCATGACCCGAGCTCTCAATCCTGCAGTCTATTGAGCTCTCAATCCTGCAAACACCGCAATGAAACTACACCCACTCGTTTATAACCCGAGCTCTCAATCCTGTTCAAAAACCAAGCTCTCAATCCTGGAAACACCCAACCGGAGGAAATAATAACTCGTTTATAAACCGAGCTCTCTATCTCGCTCATGACCCGAGCTCTCAATCCTGCAGTCTATTGAGCTCTTAATCCTGCAAACATCGCAATGAAGCTAACACCCACTCGTTTAAAACCCGAGCTCTCAATCCTGCCAACACCAAAATGAAAACTTCTTTTAGCCTCGAGTGTATAAACTCGTAATTTTATCATTGAGTGTATAAACTCGGAATTTTATCATCGAGTGTATAAACTCGGAATTTTACATCGAGTGTATAAACTCGGAATTTTACATCGAGTGTATAAACTCGGAATTTTACATCGAGTGTATAAACTCGGAATTTTACATCGAGTGTATAAACTCAGAATTTTACATCGAGTGTATAAACTCGGAATAAAACAGGTGAAACAACAATATTGTAGTATTAGAAATCAAAACATAAATGTTCTTACAAAAAACAAAACAACTTAAACAAACTTCAACTAAAATAAAAACGTAAATTAGCCGCATTCCATGTTCGCGGAATTTCCTTCCCCTCTAACGTCTCTAATTTATAAGCTCCTTCCCCCAACACTTGTTTAACACGATAGGGCCCAGTCCACTTCGGGGCCAATTTGCTATCCATCTGAATTAATTGCGCTTTCCTTAATACCAGATCTTGTTCTTGGAACTTCCGAGGTACCACCTTAGTCTTGTAACTTCTCTCTAACCTTCTCTTCATTGCCTCATTAGAAATCTGAGCCAAATCCCGAACCTCATCTATAACGTGAAGGTTTTCCCGCAAACCAACCTCAGAAATCTCCTCATCAAACAACCTCACTCTCCCAGTGTTTTCCATGACCTCAATTGGAACCATTGCATCAGTACCATATACCAGAGAAAAGGGAGTCTCTCGGGTAGTCGTCTGAGGAGTAGTATGATAAGCCCACAGCACCCGAGGTATCTCATTTGGCCATTCCCCCTTTGTTGCCGCCAATCTCCGCTTCAATCCCCTTAATATCACCCTATTAGCTGCTTCCGCATGCCCATTTGTCTGAGGATGCTCTACCGACGAGAAGACCTGTTTAATCCCTATTTCCGCGCATAACTGCTTCACCTGCGAGCATGCAAACTGAGTTCCATTGTTTGAAATAATCCGACGTGGTACCCCAAATCGACATACTATATTCTTCCAAATAAACTCTCGGATTCGCCCACCCGAGATGACAACAACCGGCTCGGCTTCAATCCACTTTGTAAAATATTCTACAGCCACGATCAAAAACTTGAATTGCCTCACCGCCTTGGGAAACGGACCTAAGATGTCTATTCCCCAAGTGTGAAAAGGCCAAGGTGTACTAATAGAGTGCAGTATCTCTGGCGGAGCATGACTCCAATCGGCATGTTTCTGACATGATTCACATTTCCTGACGTACTCTATACAATCACTTTTCATAGTGGGCCAAAAAAACCCTCCTCGGATTGTTCGCAGCATCAATGCTCTTCCCCCTACATAACTCCCACAAATTCCCTCATGGAGCTCGGCCATAAGCCGATCTGCTTCCTTCCTTCCCACACAAATCAACAAAGGTCTGGAATACCCATACCTGAATAAGTGACCATCTATCAGTGTATATCTGCTTGAGTTTTTCTTTATCTTCTGTGATTCGTTGGAATCCTTAGGTAATTTACCATCCGCAAGATAACTCTTAAAAGGTGCCATCCAAGATTCTTCGGTTGCCAAAATCTCCAGCACTTGATGTTTTTCCTGCG
>Ga0214542_1010427_pt1 | contig 13568 bp, 5 predicted proteins | sample CNSS1metaG_FD_160096 | JGI IMG/M metagenome (GOLD analysis project Ga0214542, IMG submission 160096) | Root nodule microbial communities from cowpea collected in UCLA plant growth center, Los Angeles, California, USA - CNSS1 | ecosystem: Host-associated > Plants > Roots > Nodule | place: USA...
AGATATAAACTTATCTTACGAATTAAAAAAAATTAAAGTGTTTTTACATGACAAAAGTTTTATACATAAAATAGTTACACAAAGTGCATTACGGTTCAAACGATAATTATTTTTCTTCTATAATTTTCAAAAACATTGATCTTTTAATTTATGTTTTTGTATCTAGATAATTCCCTTTATTAACTTAAATTTTATGTTTAATTATTGGAATAGATCTCACTTTGGTAGGATTGTGTCAATTTGATCTAGGTCCGTCTGAGAAGAAAATTACTAACATCTAACAGTGTTTCGTGTGTCAATCTGTATTTTTTTAAGTTTTTAATTTTTTTTTTTGCAAAATATTTAGTTACCACATGTCAGGTTTCTAGTTTGACACGTGGCACGTGGCAAGACAATGTCACGTGTCAGTATCACTACGAAATATCATTATCTTGATTTCAATTTAGTTTTCATATACCTCATATATGTCTCTTTAATTCAATTTAGTTTTTACTTAGGTCTCTCTGATTCAATTTTATCCAATTTTTATTAATTTTGGTTTTTATAAAATCTTCTAATAAATTAGAGAAGAGACTAAAACATAATGGGAGGACTAAAGCCAAAGCTTATGTGATAAAAGAGACAAGATATTAATTAAATCTAAATTCAAGTAACCCCAAATAGTTTCCTAAAAAATCTTCTCCATAAGACGAGGGTAAAGAGGAATACCAAAAAAAACATTTTTATTAATAATTAAAAAATATCTTTTTAATCCATTTTTTATAAAATTAAAACTAATTAAGTATAAATATTTTTACAAAATTAAATACTTATATTTATATTAAAATTTAGTGGTAAAAGAAATATTATACTAATACAACATTATAGTCTTTTGCCCCCTTTGTTTTGTGGATCACAACGTTGTTCCAAATTGTGATCATCTACTTTTGAATGGTCTTTTGTTTTGATGGAGCCATGATGCTAAACTATTGCATCTATTTGTCCAAGTTCTGCTTTTTTATATAAAGGTTAGAGTACCCCTCAAGTGCTTTATTTAATTTATTTTATTCTTTGTTGATCAAAAAAAAAAATACAACATTATAGTCACCTTTTTTTTTTCAAAATAAAGTAATATAGTCTCTCTCTAATTTCATACCAAATTTATTATTTGTATAAATATTATAATAATATTTTTTTTATTAAAAATGACCTTTTATCGTATTCTTATTGTATATTATTAAGTCATATTTTGTTAATTATTTTTAAATAGAATAATATTATCTCTCTAATTTATTATATATTTTTATGAACAATTCTACCTTTAATTGTTACAATATGCTTGTACGGTCATTTATATGTGACAATGAACTTTTTTTTATTAACAATAAAAAATATATAAATAAAGAAACACTTGAGGTACTCCAACACTTTTAGACATAAAAAAAACAAAGAAAACGTATAAAACTAAAAAAGAAAACAACACCTATAACCTATCAAGAAAAAGGATAAAATAGTTTAAGATAACTATTTTACAAGCAAAACATAATAGATTTCTGAAGACAAAGAGACAAAAGAATGTTTAGGATTCCACAAGCTTAAGGAAAAACCATTGTCTTAGCCAGCTTTGTGGCAAGATTTCTTTTTTGTTTTCTATGCATGTTCATCTTATCCATAACCCACACTTTGTGTTCTGCAAAAGAAATCTCTAGCTTGAGTCTAGATGACATATTAGATGAACACAAATAAATAGTTGAATAAGAGTGTAACTTAAAAAAGATATCGCAAAAAAAGTATATCTCAAAGCACCTAACAAACAAGCACCATGTGATGCGTGTGGACAAGACTACACCTTAGACAACTACAAAAGCATTCCCAAACTAACCAAAAAGAAAAACAAACTTCTAATCTACTATTGATTTAATGTACAAATCTGGACACAACCACCAGTCTTAGTATGTGACAATGAACCTTTCTTCAAATACCATAAGTTCATTTAAAAGTTTAGACTAGAAATCATGACACTTATCCCAATTTGAGTGGATTTGAAAGAGAGTGAGAGGATGAATTTGAGTGGATTAAAGTGTGAAGTGTGTATTGTTTTTTTTTAAGGAAATTGAGGGTGAAAGTGAGTAGATTTGGAAATAAAGTTTATGAAATTTTGTGAGTGATTTGAATGATGTGATAAATAAAAAATAAAGTTTTAATGTATTAAAATGTAAGATTACAATTTTACCCTTAAAGTTAAAATTAATATATTTTTATTATTATTGTTATTATTATTATTATTAATAAAACAATAATTATTAATATTATTTTTATCATTATTATTTAATATTGTTATTAATATTTTTTTTTTATATATATATATATATATATATATATATATGTAAACTTGGAATCGGATCTAAGCATCATGGGATTGGATCCAATATCATTGGGATCGATCCATTTGCATTGGATTGGATCCAACATTAATGGGAACGGATCCAATTTCATTCCAATGTCCATAAAATGGGTAAAAAAGTTATTTGCTGAAGTAATCCTTCAAATCTGCCCTGCACACGTGAGATATAAAAAATATCATTCATCCTCCAAATCATTACAAACACTCGCTCATATATCATCCAAAACGAACACTTTACTTCTCTGCTGATCCATTATTTAATTTTCATTGAAACAGAAAATCCTCTTGTGCGAACATACCCTTCAAGACATTCTTATCTTTATAAAAGAAGGTTTTACTTCAATTTAATTCTCGTATCATTATGACTGCAACTAAATTGGAAAGGTTAATGAAAAATAAATTTAATCAACAAAAATAATAGTCAAAATATTTGCAGATTTTCAAAATAGAAAAAATTGGCTTGTTCAACATTTTAAAATTTTATATTGTTGGAGATAAAATTGTTAAATAGGTGTTAAAAGTAAATAAACTGATAATAGTTTTATGAGGAGTTTAATAACGAAAAAAGGAATAAATTTAATCAAATAGTAGATACTATTTGTGGCGGTTATAATTGCTAAAAAAATATTCAGTTTAGTAAAATCAATCATGAAAATATCTAGGAAAATCAAAAACCGATACTTAAAAGTTGAGAATAAAGTATTTGATTTTGTAGAAAAAATGCCCACGTTTAATAAAATATTGTCACAATACTTTTTGACATGCGAAAATGTTATTTTTTTTATCGTCACAAATAGCGGTTTATGGAGTGAGACTTAACGGTGAAGTTACGATGTATCAATACTTCAATTTGATTTACATATTTGTGTTTGAGACGTATCCATATATAATACTTTAAGATACTTTATTAATATTTATTAATGAAGTATCTAATTCATGAAGTCATAATAGACTACAAAAAAAATTTGAATAATGATTAATTTTAGTAACAAAAAATAATTAGTCACTAACTAATTTAGGTACAAATTTATAAACTAAACAAACATCATTGATAACTAAAATAGTCCAAAAAATTATAATTGATCTATAAATTGATAACTAAAATATTTTCTATTATAAATTGGTTTTTAAATTTATCACTAATATTAAATATTAAGGTTTTAATTTGGATTTACACAATAAAAATCATATATTTATTATGTTTTTAAGAATTGTTGTAAACTTTTTAATATTCACATATAATGTTTCTATCATGTATCGTATCCTATTATTTTCAAAATAAATGTATCGACGTATCGGATATGTATCGTATCCGATACACGTATCGTACCCGTGCATCATAGCTTAACACACTAACTAAAATAAATAATAAATAAGGTTAATGTCCATTTACTATATATTCATTAAAATAAATAAATTAGAATTGCTTTAGCAAACACTAACTAAAATTATTAAAAACAGATAAGTTAGTGATAAAAATTACAATGACTTGAACACCATGCAAGAGGGAGTGAATTGCCTGAAAACAAAAACTGAACTTCAAAAACTTCTTGAAAACTATTGATTGACAAATTTTAGATATAGTATTTGAGAGTCTTGATAAGTACAAGCAAGAACACAAAGGTCAAAAAACAACACAAAGTTTTGATTTTACCTCAATCTACATTTAGTTCAGTCTAAACAACCTTAGCTCGATTTTTACTAATTCTTAACATTACAATAAGCTCCTACGTAGCTAGACCAAACAAAAAAAAAAAAAAAAAAAAAAATTCCTCTTGAAACACTATTAAAGAGAGAAAAGAAAACTACAAGGTAATGAATCCTATTGATTACTTATAGGATACATCAAACAATGGTGTAAGATCTAAATTGAAGAGGTAGAAAAAGTAAAAGAACAATATCACCTTATATGTGATACATTTTAGGCTTAATTGGAGCCAAGCTTGATTGAAAAGTTTTAAATCGACTTCCAATTAGAATTTTGTTTAAATTGAGTTTCAATTTTTGAGAAGTTAACTCAATTAAATCTTTTCCATTTATTTTATAAACAGTGTTACAATTAATATTATGTGTTAATTTGAAATATTTTTATTTTTATTCTTTTGTAAAAGTTTTTGTTTTTCACGAGTCAGAAAACACGGTGTAATACAGAACCGCGTAATACGACAACACCACTTATTAGTTTTAGTGCCAAATATCATTGTGTTGTACTCAAATTAATTCCTAAATGTGTTTTTTTTTTATCAATTCAATCACAATTTGCTTTAACATGAAGCAATATTATTTCTCTTTAAACTTAAATCAAATTTATTATTTGTATAAATTTTATATTAGTATTTTTACTAAAATTGACTTTTAACATTACATTATTGCATATTTTTATTTTTTTATTACAAAATAAAAATTATTTTTTAATTTATTTTCATTTTAAAATTTAATATTTTAAGTCAGACATATATCTATTCTATATTTATTTTATTTTAAGTCTGTCATTACTTTTCTAGTATAGTACAAATATTATTATATTTATTAAATATAAAAAGAGATAGTATTTAAAATTACTATACTATTATTATCCATATGTTTTATAAGACTAAAACGAATTAATTTAAATGGAACCAACAATCACTAGTGCAAAATTGCATTTTTACCTCGCCTTATAGGCCTCGGTTTGCAAGGAACCGGAGCATATAACGGTGCGATGGCATTTTTGTAATTTCAGGCAACTTTTATGCCTCGGTTCAAGAAAAACCCCAGGCCAAAATGGGTTATAGGCTTCGGTTCAAAAAAAAAATCGGTGCAATAAGGGGTTATAGGCTTCGGTTAAAAAAAACCGGTGCCAAAATGTGCTTATATGCTTTTGTTGAACAGACCCGAAGCCAAAAGGTTATGTCTTTGGCCTCGGGTGGCACTGAACCGGGGCCAAATAGTTTAATTAGGGCACAAAAACGCGAACCCCTCTATTTCTTCCTCGCCCGCCGCTGCATCTTTTCCATCTTCTTCCTCGCGCGCACAGAACCATATGGGAACCCTAAACCCTAGCCACCGTGAAACTCCACTACAAATGCGAACCACCACTGCAACGCGGCGACGCGATCCACCATGGCAGCACCTTTTGCGAGATCGCCATCGCGCTCCACTAGAGGAACCACCGTCGAGATCTCCGCCGCTGCAGAAAGCCACCGTCACCGCAATAGAGGTCGTGAATCTGCACCGTCATCGGACTTGTCTTCTCGTCGTTCGTCGCAGCGACGCCGATGATGGCTTGTAGTGGTGGTTCACGTTCATCGCTACGACAATGGTGGTTCGTCGATGGAGGATTCTGGTTCGCGTTCATTGCTGGGATGGGGGTTTTGATCTGGTTCGCGTTCTGGTTTGCGTTCGCGTTCTGATTCTAGTGTTGCAGGGATGAAAGGATTCTGGTTCTGGTCCGACGTTAGTTGGCTTTCAGATCTGTGCCGCGAAAAATTTAATTAAAAAAAAAATATTTTTGTCTTATGGCTTCGGTTCTCATGGACCCGGGGCAGAAAAGGGACTCTATGGCTTCGGGTAACAACCGAGGCCAAAAGGGGTACCTTTTGGCCTCACCCCAATATACCTCGGTTCCAGACCCAAGGCAAAATGAGAAAAATAACCTGAGTAAAAAGCCCTTACTGCACTGGTGAATATCGTTAGAAATTAAAAATAGTTTCAGAAATATTTAATAAAAAATTCAAATTTAATATAAATATCAGTTTAACATCTATACAAATAATAAACATAATCTTAATTAAAAGAAGGACAATATTGCTCAATTTAAAAAAGAAAAGATGAGACTGAATTGAATAGAAGACAATGAATATGACACTAACGGTACAAGACTTGATATGTGAAAAAATAAAAATTTTGTAAAATAAAAGAAATTACAAATTGATATGTGGTATGTCTTTAATTTCGCTTGTAAGATACTAATGGAAATAGCATAAGTGAGTAACTTTTTCAAAATTTGGAACTCAATTAAAACAAAAATTTAAATAGGGATTAATTTGAAATTTTTAAACCAAACTTGGAATTAATCAAATAATTAAGCCTAAATTTTACTATGAACAACCTATCACACATAATAGCTGTCCCTAGATGAAATTTGAGAAAAAAAAAATTATTTCTATAGTATGATTTTCTTAGAAATATCATTTTTTGTACTTTCTAATATCCTAAACAAAAATTGTGTCTTTACTTTAAGAAAAAAGTTCTTTTAGAAGAAATTTTGTTATAAAATTTTGTTTTAATAAATTATTATTTAATAATAATCAATTAATTTGTTTTACCCAAACGTATAAATCGATTTAATTGAATATTAATAAATTATTATTTAATTTAATCAATTATTTGCGGAATAACAAGTTTTAAGAAAGTTGTATAATAATCAATTATATTTTTACCTAATCGAGTAATTGTGAAAATATCTACTCTAAGAAAAAAAGGTTCTTTAAGAAAAAAGTTATTTTGGAAGAAATTTTGTTATAACAAATTGTTTTAATAAATTATTATTTAATGACAATCAATTATTTGGTTTTACCCCAAATGTATTTATAAATCGATTCAATTGAAAATTAATAAATTTATACTTAATTTAATTAATTATTTGCTTATTGACAAGTTTTAAGAAAGTCCTATTATAATTAGTTATATTTTTTTCTAATCGAGTAATTGTGAAAACTATTTACTCAAAGAAAAAAAGGTTATTTTGGAAGAAATTTTGTTATAACAAATTGTTTTAATAAATTATTATTTAATGATAATCAATTAATTTGTTTTTCCCCAAACGTATAAATCGATTCAATTGAATATTAATAAATAATTACTTAATTTAATCAATTAATTTGCGTATTGACAAATTTTAAGAAAGTCCTATAATAATTAATTATATTTTTTCCTAATTAAGTAATTCTGAAAACTATTTACTCTAAGGAAAAAAGGTTCGTTTAGAAGAAATTTTGTTATAAAAAATTGTTTTAATAAATTATTATTTAATGATAATCAATTAATTTGTTTTCCCCAAACGTATAAATCGATTAAATTGAATATTAATAAATCATTACTTAAATCAATTATTTGTGTATTGGCAAGTTTTAAGAAAGTCCTATAATAATCAATTATATTTTTACCCAATCGATTAATTGTGAAAACTTATTTCTAGTTTTACTCATATTAATTGATCATTTCTAAGCCTAAAATTTTAAATCCACAAGTTTTGACTTATTATGACATATGATTAATTTATGCCTCTTCACTTTCATGCCCTAGAAAGCCCCCGATTCCAAAACTAGTGCTGGTCAAAATGAAACCAAACTGTACTGGAGCAGTTAAAAACTGTACTGAATTTAAGAATAACTTGTCTGAACCGAAGAATAGTTCAGGCGAATTGACTGAACTGTTTTTTATTTTAAAAGATTGAACTGCATTGAACTTAATTGAACTACAATATGAATTGAATTAAACCTTCTTTTCAAACTACACTATTTTTTAATCGAATTGCACTATTTTAAACTGAATTTCATTATTTTTTAACCGAACTACAATATTTTTAAACTAAACTAATTGTGTATTATTTTTTAATTGCTTAACTAAATTATTCAGTTACAGGAACATAAATGTCAAATAATATTTATTTTACCTAGACCTATTTAATATTATATTTTGTTTATATGTAATAGATGTTGCACATTAAATAATTTGTTTTAACAACTTTAGTTGATTTAATGTTATATTTTATTTATATGTAATACATGTTTCATATTAAGTAATTTATAAGATTAAGACTTGTAACACCTAACTATTTTTTTTCTAAACAAACTTAATTTAATTATTATCTATTATTTATTTGTATTCGTAAATACTCAAAAAAAGTTACATGAAAACGTCTCTATAAAAAGAGTTTCATAATTCGTTTTTTCTCTATTTTTTTATTTTTTTCTAATAATTTTAATATAGAATAGTTTTCGTAAACTTTTATATATATATATATATATATATATATTTAGAAACATCATTTTCAAGAAAATATCACAAACCAAATTCCAATAATTATGAACTACTTGACTTTATTTATATATATAAATAAAAGTATTTAATTTCTTACTCACGAAACTTTTTCTTTTCACATAAACCTTGTAAATAATAAACATACAAATCAATACATGATTTACAGTAGACTTGAATCTTTAGTTTTTCTGCTATCTTAAAAGTTCAAGTAATCACATATTTGTATCATTTTGCGCATATTGTAATACTTAATTTTATTGTTTTACTGTCTTAAATTTTAAAAAACATTTTTAAACAGTTAACTAGTTGACCGAACCATAAACATAAAGAGTTCAATTTTCTTTAACTGAACGTACAATTCAGTTTTTTTGGAAATAGTTTAATTTTTTTAGTAAAATATAGTATGGATAATCCACAGTTCAATACAATTAGGTTTATTTTGTCATGTCCTGCCCAAAACAAAATATTTAAAAAAATAAAAACAAAAACAAAACGAAACAGCTAGTTTGTGTTGGTTACAAATCCTACAATTAATAAAGAATATCACTTTATGTTAATTTATTAAATAGACGCGGTTTGGGATTAATTGAAAATTGGAGCCATGTATGGAGATTGAGATTAAGAATTCGGAAAGAGACAGAAAACAAAAATATAAAAAAAATAGAAGCATTAACTTTGGTGGAAAAAATAATATAAATCATTAATATAATATAAAATAAAATAATATTGACCAAGAATACTTATACCTTATTTTTGAAAAAATTGTATTTGAAATTTTATTAACTTTCTTTCATAATTTAGAGTAATATTTGAAATTTAAAAGTAAAAAAATAAAAAATCACTTAAAAATATAACTTGAAATAAAAGTCGTCAAAATTTAATATTACAAAATTATTTTCTTACATAGAATTCACTTGTTATATGTCAAATGGTCACTGATTACTCATATCATTTTAGGGTGGTTATATCTCGATTTTAAATACAACCGAGACATAAAAATTCAAAAGACATAAAAATTCAAAAAAGTTACAAAAATATCATCACATCTTTGTATGTATTTCACATCTTTGTATGTATTTTATATGTCTCGTTTGCAGGTAAACCGAGAAATACAGGGCTATGTAAAAAATCATTATGCACCGGTGCAAATCAATTATGGACGCACAAATTATAATTTTGCATTGAGTTTTTGAAAAACATTTTCAAAGGAATGTCGATTAATTGGTTTTACTATTACAAGCATGAATCATAGACCAAATCAAACAAAGAAATCACTTTTGAACACAATCTGTTGGCTTAAAGGAGACTGTTTTCTTCTGCAGATCATAGCCAACCAAGATGTTTTTCTGAGCAAAGTTTCCAAAGATCGAAGAGCTTTTACTTGCCATGAAAGCAAAGCAAACTACTCCATCACCCGAATCAATGAAGGAGTTGTCAACACTTAACTTCACATCTGCATCGCCACTGAAATGTGCTGTTATCACTGGTGCATGCAGTTCATGAAGTGCACCTTTGTAGCAAAGGCTCAACAATGGATCCTTAACACGTTTTAACTTAACTTCATTTGCCACTGCTGATTCCAGCTTTGAATAAACATCATCCGGCAAAAAAGTGAGTGTTGTCCCAGAATCAATTATGATGTTTCCCTCTTCATTAGATTTTCCAAACTCTATTCTGTTTTTTCCAACACTGAGTGCTTCCAGTGTCAGATAGTAATGACCATGATAGGCTAGTGGGGTGGAAACAGTGTGATTCCCAGAAACCACAGCAGCTTCTCCAAAACTGAGTTTGCTAGGTTTGTTATATATCGGTGCAAGACAATAAGAAAATTTTCCACCTACTGAAGAACTCAACTGAGATATCAGAGACAAAGATCCATGACCTAAACCAACCATGCCAGAACTTTTCTCTTCAGAGGAAACACTGTTGTTACGGCCACATCCTATCACAGTTCTGGGAAATTTGACAGAAGAGCCATTGGTGGAGCCTAAGGTGAGTGTCTCCAAACCAAGATCTCCATGTGAGTATCTTCCATCCTCGTACAAAATACTGTATTCACAGTTTTTGTGTTTGTGTGAATAGCAAGAGTTATCTGACAGTGATTTGCATGAAGTGGAAGAACAAGGAAGGGTTTTGTAGGTGGTGGATTTTGAAGAGTTGAAGATTGGTGTGGTTTGGTTGTAACAAGTTTTACAAGGTTGACACTGCGTCCAAACTAGATCACTGCCTGTGTCAATAATGCCAAAAACTTTAACTTCTGGGGTTCCAACTGAATAACTCATCACGTAGTCACCTATATCTGGTGTCACACTGGATTCAGCAGTGTTTTTAGAGACAAAATTTTGGTGGAAATGATTAGCACGATGAATGGAACGACGAACAGCATTGGCAACTCGATGGAGTTGAGTTTCTGTGGGACGATAGAATGGTGATTTTGGTGAGTCACGGTGGAGGATCTCCACAGTGAAACCACCATTGAAAGCCTCTGAGAAAGAGAAGAAGTAAAGATACAGTAAAAGAATGGTCTGAGAAGAATGTGAGATTGATGTCATCATCACTGAAAATGCAGTGATTAAACAAAATCTCCTGAATAATCACTATACCACATTCCTTGTGACAATTTATATTGGTGTGTGAGTGTTTGTTTGTTGAATTGTGCTTCAGAAAAAAGACAATTTTATTGGAATATTCTGATAGCATAAACTTTTAATTAATAATATTTTCATTAAATTGTTGTATTAGTAAATAATTGACTTTTGAATAAGTACGTATAAACATTAAACTCACATTAAAAATCATTAAATTTGAAAGTAATAAAATTTTTGAATAAATAAAATAAGTATGTATAAATAAAATAAAGACAAGCTTTTTCGAGGCTGAAATCACTACTAAAATTCTTATATTACATGAAAATCTTCTTACAAATTTGTTAAAACAATTTGTAAGAAAAGACTTTTTTCTGTTATTTTTTCTAAAACTTTTAATTGGCAGGTAATTTCTTCGTGGATAATTATTTTCTACAAAATTATAAAATTTGCAAGTATTTCCTATAAAATTTGGTGTGAAAAGTGTTTTATTACAAAATATTTTACAAAAAAATTGACAGCAATTTTCTGTAAATTTTTTTTTCATTACAAAATTTATAAGTATTTTCTAAAAAAAATTTAAAACAAAATTGGTAGAAAATATAAGTTATTTTCGTATCGAACATTTATTCTCACTCGTTTTCAATATGAGGTCCTTGTATCAATTTTGTCACAAGTTTCTCATATAAATATTGGCATAATTGATATATCATCCCAGAAAAATACATTGCCTGTACACTACATAGTTAAAGCCTAACAACCTAACACGACCAGAAATCTGGTTTTGAGCATTGATAAAGGTTAGAAACTGCAGACTTAGTATCCCATGTCTCAGCAATAATATAAACATCATAAAAACATTTTTGGTTTCTCATACAACTGCTTGATCATAAATTAATGATATAGTTGAATTTGAGATATTGCATAAATCAAAATTTTCAAGTTATTAATAATAAAATTGTGTTTATTATTATTTATTTTATGGTTATATTTATTGAATCATATGATAAAGTCTTTGGCTTGCTGTTATAATAGGGATTTTAATAACGAGAAACAAATCTTATATAATTTTGATTTAAATTGTTTTTTATTAAAGGATTGTCGAGGATAGAAGATCATTAAACCATATAAATCAATATATATGTAATATATATGTAATGACCTTTATCAGATAAATATTAAAATATTTTCTCTTTTTTTTAAGTTACACATATAAAGATATGACTCAAAGGAAAATTTTATGATAGTTAAAATCATCTTTGAATTGTCAATTGAAAAATTCTTTTCAAAAGATATATAATTTTCTTAGACTTGAAATTATCACAAAAATTAATAAATTATTTATTATACTTTGATATTAGACATTTACTAATTTGTAATGTTAGTTAAATGATTATTGAGTACGATTATAAATTCTCGTGGGATTAATTATTATAAGAAAGAATCTATCAATTCTTAGTAAAGACTATAGACTTTGATGAGAGTATTATGAATAAAAGAAGAAAGGAGTTTTTTAAATCATTTATCATGTGTTACTTATTCTTATTTAACAGTTATATATTGTAGAATTAATATAGAGATATAAACATGTAAAGAATATTATATTAATCTTCTAATGATTCTAAAATAAAATGTACTTCATACTATTAATAAATTAATGAATCTACGGAGTCACACACTGACTCGTGTTTGTTTGACAGGAAATATATTATTGATTAAATTAAAAGATTTAATTTTAATTAATTAATATATTTTCTCTAAATGGAACATTATTATATTTTTTGGTAGCACTAAAAGTAGTTTAAGAATATATATATATAAATTGATTAAGTAAGACTTAATCAAAGATTGATAATTCAAAATTTAAATATGATTTAATGATATATTTTGTTACTGGAAATAAAACTTGGATTTCGATCTATTAGATAGAAGAAAAAAAAAGCAAATACGGACCTGGGTGGTAGTTTAAGAATTTGAAGGAAATAAATTTTTAGAACCATCATAGCCGATTAAGATATTTTTACTTAAATATTTGTCTACGTATCTAGTATGCATGATTTAACCAAAAATATATCCAATTCTTTTTTGTTATGCATGTTATGTTATGAATGTGATTTATAACCTTCAGATATCTCATAGAGATTGAACAAATGGATATAGAGTTAAAGAATTGAAAAAAAAAAATTAAATGATCTAATTGAAGTTTGTCGAATATAAGAAGTGTTTACTGAGTAATTTAAAATATTAAACAATGCATTGAATTTATTCTATTTAGCTTGAATTGATTCTATTTTAGTCCAATCTTTGGATCGAAACTGATTCTATTTTGATAAGAAAGGCTTATGTGAATCACAACGTTATTCCATGGAACATTATAAACGGATTAAGATTACTCTCATATTTAGGAAAGGAAACATGTATATAAACAAACTTTAACATGTTCTATCTTAAATGGAAATACTAATTAAATAAAAAAATGCAAAATAAAATAAGTAACATTTGTTATTTTAACATAATATGGAGAATTTCATTAATGAAAAACATCAAGTACATATATATTTGGAATCGAGTACACA
>Ga0214542_1010429_pt1 | contig 13564 bp, 10 predicted proteins | sample CNSS1metaG_FD_160096 | JGI IMG/M metagenome (GOLD analysis project Ga0214542, IMG submission 160096) | Root nodule microbial communities from cowpea collected in UCLA plant growth center, Los Angeles, California, USA - CNSS1 | ecosystem: Host-associated > Plants > Roots > Nodule | place: USA...
ATACCCAACCCGTCATAATCATTTCATGAATCATGCCAAACATACTTCATGTTCCATTATATGCATATCACTCATCATACAATCATACTCAACCAAAACAGATCGTTCAGGAACAAACAGGCATCCAAAAACAGTACGGTCTCGCCCAGCATCTCGCTCAGGCTGAGGAGTCTCACTCAGGCGAGATGTGCTCGCTCAGGCGAGCCTCCCCCTCGCCTAGGCGAGAGCACAAAAAAACAAGGGCATGAGCAACACGGGATCTCGCTTAAGCGAGATCCCTCTCGCCTGGGCGAGTTGCCTGCTCGCTCAAAAGTTGAGCGAGTCGCCTGGGCGACCTTTCGTGCCAAAAACTTAGGCGAGCTCCCTGTTTCATCTTGCCTAGGCGAGATGGACTCGCTTGGGCGAGATTAACAGGTCTCGCCACTGTCCTTCACTGCAACAGCCATGAAAATCGAACCAACAAAGCATACAAAACAGTTAATCACACCAAAACGAATGATTTATCCATGCAATCAGTGATTCGCTCACAAACAGCCAAGACAACACCAAAGGACTGAGACTCTAACTTCCCGTACCTGGAAAAACTTAGCGAAGACCTCTACTACGTGACCACGAGCACGGCAGCTCCAAGGATGCACTACAAGGATGGAGTAGAGAATAGCTTCGAGCTAGCTTGAAGATGGCACAACCTAACCCTAGCAGAGCTTTTCGTGAGAGGGAGAAAGGGTTGACGGCTGGTTTCTGAAAGAGTGAGTGTGAGATGTGATTAGGGCAACATAGCAGGGTTTATATACATTGGACCAACCTTTAGGCCCACTTACAAGGGCAGCCCACCAACTCTAGGGCAGAAAAGAAATGGGACCTTACAATAGTTATAATTCGTCTCTATTTTGATATAGTATAGTATTGGTGGAAGATGTTTGAACATATTTAGATAATAATAAATGGTATAAAACAAAATTATATTCTTTGACCACTTCGTTTTATAAATATAATTAATAAAAAAAACATTAAACTCCTTCAATAATATTTAAAATTAATAAATATTTAATTTACACACACAATGCCGCTACTAATAAAAGAAAAGAAAGAATAAGAGACTAACACGATTTATATCGATACCACTTTACTTATTCATAACTGATTTTTTTTTGTTTTTTTTTGCGATATTGTTAACATGATTATATATTAAAAAGATGACACCTTCTCTTATCTATTAGGTTTTTATATTACTGTTATTTTTATTTGTCTAATACGGTCCATCAACCACTAATTTGAAATCCCATTAAACTCAATTATCTTAAAATAATTCTTCAAATTTATAGTTTGGATTTGATGATTAGTGGAACTGGCAAGTTCAATTAATAATAATAATAATAATTATTATTATTATTACTATTATAATTATAGATGTTTAGTATGGCAGAGTAGATGTGCCAAATAGATAGCACGTGGTTTCTACAATTAAGTTGATTAATTAATTTATAATGGTGCTGAAACGCAAACAACCCTGCGTTGTGGCATGTTCGTATTGTTATAGTAAAGAGAAAAAAAGATGGTTCACCATGTGACCACTGTCTCCAATATTGTTCTTCGTTTCATAACCTAAATGTAGAATCAAGATCTCAACACTCTCGTATTAGCCTATATAAGGACAACAAAAACCAAAACCAAAATTATTATTATTATTGTAAATTTTTTACTTTTAACTTGCTAGTTAATAAAAGAATTAATTAATTAATTTACATCATAAAAAACCTCATGTAAAAAGACTCCTATACTAACAATACGCTTTCAACACTTTTGCATTTTTTTTTTAAAGCGTAACTTGCTTATGACTTGTTGCACGTGCATGTTGTAGATTATAGCCATAGACTAATATATTCATGGGTTTGTAGTGAATGAATGAATAGTGTAATAAAATTGTTAAATATGAATGTTAAAGATTAAAAATAGATATAAGATTAAATTGGTGAGGTGTTATGAATGAAAATCGAAAAAGAGAAAAAGAAAAGTAGAGGGGTATTAAAAATGCAGGGTGCAGGTGCATGTCTGGTTTTCTAGGTTTTCGAAAATGAGAAAAAGGTTAAAATGTGTAAGTGGGGGGTGTGTGAGGTAAAGGAACAGAAAAAGTAAAAGAGTTTAGTGGCAGTAAAAGGTGTGAAGCGTACAATGTTGTGTGAGATAGGGTTCAGACACCAACTCAACTCTAATAATATTAATAATAAGCATTTCCTGTTTTGTTTTTATGGTCTTTTTTTTCTTTCTCTCTCCCTTTAGTTTATGAATTTCCGTAGATGTGTCAGAGACAAGAGCTGCCACAGACACAGCTTAGGTGCAGAAGCAGCAGAAGCTCTGCAGCATCAGCAGCAGCAGCAGTAGCATCAGAGACAGAGATGAGAGAGAAATCTCAAATCTGCATCATAATACCATTACTTTTTTTTCATCCATCTACACAAGATTCTGTAACCATGGTCCCTGAAATAAATATACCTGCTCTCTCTTCCCAACCCTATTCTAATATTAATACTCATAGCCCACAAACACACCACTCTCCTTCTCTCTTCTCCCTTTTCAAAATTTTTACTTTTTAATTCCTTCCATTCCACCATTACTTCTCTTCTATCATCTTATCACTTTTTTAATAAACCTGCATTATATACATATATATACAGCTTCTTCCCTTTCCTCTTCTGCTGCATATTTTTGATGATGAATGGGAGGAACAGGTTTCCCTTCACCCCATCACAGTGGCAAGAGCTTGAACATCAAGCTCTAATCTACAAGTACATGGCTTCAGGGATTTCGATTCCACCTGATCTTCTCTTCACCATAAAAAGGAGCTACTTTGATTCCCCTCTCTCCTCAAGGCTTTTGCCTAACCAGCCACAGCACTGTGAGTTTTCTGCTTTTCTTTTTTTTTTCTTTCTCTTTTTCTGTGTCACTGTGTTTGTTTGTTTGTTGGGAGAGTGCAAATCTTTACAAAAAGGATTGATTTTTTTTGTTGGGTGCAGTTGGATGGAACTATCTGCAGATGGGTTTGGGGAGAAAAATAGACCCTGAGCCTGGGAGGTGTAGAAGAACTGATGGCAAAAAATGGAGGTGCTCCAAAGAGGCATACCCAGATTCTAAGTACTGTGAGAGGCACATGCACAGAGGGAAAAATCGTTCAAGAAAGCCTGTGGAAGTTTTGAAAACAACACCGTCATCATCAAACACAAATGCTTCAACTCACCAACACCAACACCACCAGCAACAACAGCAACAACCAATCTCATCAATCACCAAACTCAATACTACTCTTTCTCCTCTTGCATCATCATCGTCTGAATCACACTATGCTCCCTTTCTCTATCAACACCCTCCATCGTCAAGGTCCTCTGCCATTGGCTTGTCCTTTGAAGACAACAGTGCTCCCTTGTTTCTTGACACTGGCTCTTGCTCTCAGTCCAACACAGATTGCAGGTTTCTGTCATTTTCACATTCACACTGCTTCAGCTTAAAACCACTTTCTTCTACTGTCTCAGTTCTGATTCATTTATTCTCTCTCTCTTTATCTCTCTCTCCCTTACTTTTTTATTAATGAAATTAAAGGAGTAGGTATGCATACGGAGAGAAAGAAGAGGTGGATGAACACGCTTTCTTCACAGAGCCGTGTGGTATCATGAAAAGCTTTTCTGGTTCCTCCATGGATGATTCTTGGCAACTCACGCCATTGACTATGAGCTCCTCCTCTTCTTCCACCAAACAGAGGAGTTCCTTTGGCCTGTCCAATGATTATTCTTGCCTGCAACTCCAGAGCCACTCAAAGCCTCAGGAGCAACAAGATCAGGGTGGTTGCTACATGCTGGGTGGAGGAGGCCAACTTGGAAAAGAAGAACCTCAGAAAACCGTTCATCGCTTCTTCGATGAATGGCCCCACAAAGGAAGACAAGGATCTTGGCTTGATTTGGATGACAAATCTTCCACAACCCAGCTTTCAATTTCCATCCCCACCTCTTCTCATGATTTCCCAGCCTTCAGTTCCAGAACCCATCATGGTAATTACTTTAAAAATTGGATTTTGTACAAGTTAGTTTTCACTCATTAGAAAAATATTTTATTTTTGTTTTGTTCTCTTACTTATTAGTGGTGAAGAAGAGTGAGAAGGTTTTTGTAAGGTAAACAACAACAGGTTCTTGGTCTGATACAACTTGGGATGTGTCTGTAACCTTCTATCTGGTTGTTTATGTTTTGCAGATGGTTGAGCTTACATTTGAATAATGGGTCCTTGTACGGAATGAAAGGCCAAAAATGTACGGAGAAGGTGGGGTTAAGATGCTTCGGGGTCTTCTTTCAACCACACCACCCTCTTTTTTTTCTTCTGCCATAAAGGCATTTGAAAGGGATTGGTGTCTCTCTAATGTGTAATCGATCCTATCTGCTAATGCTTTTTCTTAGTTAAGTTCTTTCAAACACAGTACCAAACATTCTGTGACTAAGCCTAAGCTCTTTCATGCTTGAGCTAGCATTCAAAATTCGCACATCTTTGTAATTTTGCTTCATCATTTTCTGCTTCCATAGATACTATGAAACTGGACCCACAGGATTTGCTTGTCTCTCAATTCTGAACATCCATTTTATGTGTATTGCCTAGAACCCTCTTTGTAATCACACTCGTTATTATTACTGTTAAAGTTAAAACCGATTCTTTTCCTTTTCTGCAAACCTTTTTGCTCCAAAACTAATGAGGAAGTTCGTGTATTACGTAATAAGGGGAAACACCAAACACCAAACACCGTTGGCCATGAAAGAAACAAGGTGTGTGTGTTCTTATGACTATGTTTTTATCCGTTACGTAAATTCTTATTGTCTCGGTTGACTGCTATGAATCTGCACGATTCTAAAACGTTGACTACTGTTTGCTGCATACGTGACAGAAATAGAAAATGAAGTGTATATATGGTTTGAATGAATGGTGGTAGATTTATAATTAAAAGGGGTGAGACACGTACCCATCATTTCTATCAAACTTTTTAACACCACCCATGTACTTGTCTTTTGTTACTGTTATACTCTATGTCTTCTTAATTGTTCTCATTTATAGAACAACAGAATCATGATTCAGTATTTTCTGATTTTTTTTTTTTTTATATCAGTTATCCCATTCAATTGTTTCGTGTTTATGTTTAGATGAAAATGATTAATTGTACATATCAAATAGAGTGCTCTCTGAAAGTACATAGTTATTTTTTTTTCTGTCTCTAGCCCAACTATGTGAAGAGACTAATTTTATGACTCAGTCAGATATAGTTGGATTAGTTTATGTGACAAATAAGTAGAATACTCCCTAATAATACAATTACTATTTTTTTTAGTAATCTATATTTTTCTTTTGGGAGTTTTATACAAAATATAGTTTATCTTATCAAATACGAAGATTATCAAGATCTTTTTTTTACAAAATTATAGCGTTTTTTGGTGAAAAATTAATATTCATCTGTTTACAACCAATATTAGGTATACAACTAATCGATAATTATTTTGTTTCATTACTTGTTAAATTATTATTAGGGTTAAATATGTTTTGCTCCCATAAGTTTCAGCGAAATTTAAAATTAGTCCCTTATCAAAACTTTTGATCAATTTAGTCATTCATCTTTCAAAATGCATGAATTTAGTCTTTTTAACCAAATTTTGTTAAGTTTATCTCACGTTTCAAGCGCATTTCATGATAGTATTTAAATTATTTACACTGTTTAACACATTTATGTTTCAATGTTAACTTAAATACTATCATGAAATGTGCTTGAAACGTCAAATAAACTTAGCAAAATTTGGTTAAAATGACTAAATTCACGCATTTTGAAAGATGAAGGACTAAATTGGTATAAAATTTTGATAAGGGAATAATTCCAAAATTCACTGAAACTTGAGAGACCAAAAACATATTTAACCCTTATCATTATTATACAAGTTTTCAATTAGTTGGGTATAAAAAGAGTTGTGAAAAATAATTTATCTTACAAAAATATATAGCAAAATAAGACTCAAAATGACAACTGAGATGAATATTGAAGTGATTAATGTGTTATTACTTGATCACGATTATTGATGAATATGACAAATTTATTATTGGAACTAAAAGTGAAATATGAAAAACTTAGTATGACAAAAGTATGATTACGAGGAAAATTCCTATTTTTTTTATAACATACTGTTAACATCCAATTTTGTGTTCAGGTGAATAAATTTATTTTAAAGAAAAATAAAAAAATAATAAAAAAAAAGATTTTTAAGTTAATGGAAAAAAAAATATGAAACAAAATTTTTTTCAAAAAAGATTTTCAAACATAAGAAAAAACAAAGAAAGAGCCCAATTTGTTATTAATTTTCATGAGCCCAATAAGTCAAATATGTTCCACCTTTATTCCTGATAGAGAAATGAATTATATAATAATAATTAGAAGCAATGTCTCTTCGAATGGTAATAATCAATCTTATTAATTGGGATTAATTTTGTGGTCTGATTTTGTTATTGATGATGATTGATTTTGTGATCTGATTTGATACTCATAATTTGCTACTATCATGAGCCATGAGCAATTCCTTCCTTATATTGTTCGTTACAATTCAGACTGAGATTGCATTGACATTACAAGTTGTGAATATAAATACGCACTCTGTCATGACCAGCAAAAAAAAATCTTTACACTTATCTAATTTTTTCCCATCACTACTCTCACGTACACACCTCCTTTTTTTATCTCTCTTAAAAAAATATTGAAGGAGGTAGAAAAAAAGAAGAAGAAAACATTTTCTACACTCTTTCTTTCTCTCATTATCACCTGTATAGACACCTCTCATCTTTATCTATGTTGGAAAAACAAACTAACAAAAAAATATTAGAAAAGGAAATAAATAAAAAAAAGAAAAGAAAAAGGTGAGAAGATATTGAAATTATTGTAAGGTACGTCACTCTTAATTCTTTCATATTTTGATTTAGTTTTTTTTTTTCAATTTTCATTCTTTTTTTAATCATAAAAATATATGTTTCTCCTTTCTTTATTGTTTGTATGGCCGCTCGCGTCGCATGACATCTAATTTAGACTTTTGTTTGTTCTAAAAATATATACAGATGATCTAAAAATAAAATATAACTTTCTTTGTCTACTCTTTTATATCTATTTGGTTGCTCACGTGGCAATGACATCCACAACTACTCTAAAATAACTTTAAAAAATTATTAAAACTTTATAAATGATTAAAAAAATAAAAAATAAAAGATTAGAAAAAAAAAGAATTTATTTGAAGTGTCTATGGCCCCTCGCGTTACGTGACACCAATTTTAAAATAATACTAAAATTTAAATAAAAAGATTTTCAAAATTATAAAACAAATTAAATCATTTTCAAATAATTTTTCAAATAGATTTTTCAAAAAGAAATACGTGACCCTATGGAAAAATTAAATATTTTAAAAAAACCATATAATTTTTGCATATTTAATTAAAAACCTTATGGGAGTGCTAATACCTTCTCCGCGTAACCGACTCCCATACCTAAAATTTGTTTTTTCGTAGACGTTGCTCTTTTGTATGGTTTTTCATAGTTTTCTATAATAACTATAGTGGCGACTCCAAACTCTATTTTTACAAATTTTAATTTTTGGTTCGTCGTTCCGTCACGATTTCGGTTGCGACCCATACTATATATTTATAAGGTTATTATTTAAAATTAAATATGTTTTTAGTAGTTGGGTTTCTATAATTTTTTTTATCTTTATAATTAATGATTTTAGTATTTATAAAATCAGAAAATTCTGATTTATTTTTTGAATTATACTTTAAAATTTTAAAATTATTATTTTTTGGGAACCGGGATGTCAGTAAGTGAGGATATAAATTAGATAAAATGATGTAATAAAATCATTTGAAAGTCATTCTTTAAAATGAAAAATATTTTAATATAAATTAGATAAAATGATGTAATAAAGTATTGATAAAAATAAAATTAACGTCTAAATATGAATTTAAATAAGTTGTATAATAAAATAAATTATAAATAAAATTAATCTTTTTAAAAGTAACTTTAACTTTATAATTTCAAATAAAAAACACAAATCTACAAAAAGAAAATTTTGAATGATTCATTATTAATGTTGACGAGCTTCATAATTTTATTTTTATTACTTGATTTTAAAATATTAAATTAAAAATACCAACAACTCGTCCGAAGATGGAATATTGTGATAAAAGTTCCTCCCATTAACAATGTCAGTCTAGAGTGCCAACCAACTATAATATATCTAAAAACTTTGAAGCAAGAAAAAAAAATGAACATAATGTGTTTTTTAAGTTAAATGGTCATAATATTAAGATATTCCCAACATGGATTAATGAATAATTATCTAAATAAATTTATTGATGTTAATCAAATTTATCCTTTTGAAAATGATTTATTATTACTATTATTTATCAAGTTTCGTCAATTGTTAATTGGTAAAGACAAGGTGGGATAATAGAGTAGAGATACTTTAAAGTAAGAGTTAGATCTGAATTAGTGGCTATAACTATAACTTATAATTTAATAATAAACACAACTTTATAATAGTAATTCAATCCCCTAATTGAATGGATAATCAAACCATACCGAAAAGAGTTTAATTAATTGGCAATAAAAACTAATAAAAAGGGACCTTAATACATTCTTCGTCCCTACTCTAGTAAGCTACAAGAGCCTGTCCGTTGGGGAATTTCAGAATCTCATATTCTTATAAATACTATTATTAGTGGGTTCTCTAATTTTATAAATTCACATTTATATATTAAATCACTCTATTAGTAAAAATTTAAATTAATTGAACTAAAATAAAAATGTACAGATTTTATCTTTTTAAATTTAAAATTATTCCATTTTTTTAAATAAGACCGATATGAGGCGTTGATGAGACAATGTTACATTTTACACATGAAATAAAACAAAAAAGAAAAAAGAAAAGACATGATAATAAAGCTTTTCTTTCTTCCTTTTAACTTTAAAAGTATATATACATAAATTTGAAGAATGTTATCTTAGGGTGGAAAATTCAATATTGTTTGTCGTCATCACTGCCATCATCTGCATGTGTCTTGTGAACATCTCTGATTTCTCCATCACTCTCCTGCATGTCAACAGAATTTTCTCTTGCTGGACTTGACTGCCTTTGCAATGGTTCATCATCATCAGATTCCGATAATGCTTGCCTTCGCCGAGCTATGCTTGAGGATGGTGCAGCAGCCTAAACAACATAAAAATAAATATTAGGGAATTATAGATTTCAGTTAAATAATTCATGCATTCTTATTATCATTGGCTTAATCAGCAACCAACAGACATTAGACAACAGATATTCTTTAATCAATTAGCCCAATGTAAGGTAAGATGGAGAAATATAAATTCCAATTAAATAATAAATTACCATCTCCTCTTCTGCATCGGAATCTTCAAGCCCAGCTGCAGCAAGAAGACCCTGAGCATTTTCCTCCTCATCATTCATCACACTCGGAGGTTCCTCTCTGTATGCGTCAGCTTCTTCCTCATCCATTTCTTGTTCATCCATCATATCAGCTTCCGGTTCCTCCGTGTCATACCGTGATCTTGAATGCTTATCCTTCTTTCTCTTCTTTCCACTTTTTCTTTTCTTCTTCTCACCGGTTCCTGCCTCTTCATCATCTGACCTTTCTCTCCGTTTTGAATGAGTACTGCTCTTCCATTGCTCCTACAAATACAAATGAAAGTTTAGGAAAAATTTAAAATCCTCTCAGCCAAATATTTTTTATCCTAGGAATGATGCTTCTGGGGAATCATATTTCTGGGAGTCTTCATGTGTTTAGTATATGTTGAAAAGGTTTCTGGAAATGTTATCACGAATATGGCTAGTAGAACTATCCTACCTTAATGGAAACCTTTATTTCAAAAGTATGAAAACAATAGAAAGCAATATGAAACATATCCTAGACACCCTTCTACTCTTGAAAGAATACCTAGAAATCCTTACCTTAACACGCTTAAAGTGTTCCTCCTGTTGTTGCACTCGCTTTAGTTCATCTTCTTGTTTTCTCCTTTCCATCTATTTCACATTAAAATAAAACGTAGTTATTTATATAGAGAAAACATGTAGTGTTAACCAACACGAATGCAGTAGATGCTGAGCAATTAAAAACAACGCACCTGAAACTTCCTTTGCTCTTCAGCCTTTCGTCGAGCTTCCTCTGCCAATGCAACCTGACGAGCAAGTTCTTGTCTCTGCCGTACTTGCTGCTCTTCACGCTCAGCAGCTTCAAGATGAACTCTCGCAGCCGAAAGTAAGTGGTTGCAGTATCCAACGTGAGTGTCAATTTTCTTCTCATCAAACCCATGAATGTGTAGGTTGGACGCAGCAGACAACTGACTAAATACACGAACAGCATTTTGCAGCTCAGCAACAGTTGCTCTCACCTAAAGTTAAGAAACCAATATCAATTACAAATTAGTGCATCATAATAGATCCTGTTTGACAAAGGTAGGAAAGGGATCACTTGAATAAGAGCTTCGAAAAGGAGTACCATCCAGCAGAAAACAAACCCCAATGAACTCAGATATTCTTGTGTAAAAACTACAACTCTTAAAAATTATAGCCCGGATAAACTCAGATATTACCTTCATCCATAAACAAAAAATTATTTGAATGACAGACAATGTTGACAAGTGTCCTTGGTAAACTGGTTAACAAAAGTAAAAGGTTTTTAGCGAAAAGGAAACTTTATTACATTGAAAAATCATAAAGTTTCTTGACTAGTACATTTATGCACTAGTTAGCATCCCTTACAAAGAAAATATGCCCTAGTATCCAACATTATTTACTAAGCAAATTAAAGTAACAAAGTGAACACATTGTCCAGCACTTGATCGTTATATTATACTAAGCCTCCAAAACTATATAATAATAATGAACACACACAAAAATAAGCATCCCCTATATTACAGATATTTAGTAACTTACTGAAGCAGAACAATAGAATAGTGAAAACATTAAATTATCTTCACTTAAAAAGGGTTCATAAACTCTATACATCGTTGAATGTAGAAACGGGCAATCCAACTGAAGCACCCAACAAAGTAAACTGAAATTTTACATTATGAGGCTAACTAGAGTATACTTAATATGACCCAGGTACCATACAACATGGATATGGGAATTCTAAAAACTTCAGGGTATGATACAACATAGACGTGTTAACATGAACTTATAAAGACATATTTTTAAACCTGGATATTCATAGATACATTGATCATATATCATTAATAAACAACCACATCACACCAGTAGATGAGAAGAATTTATTCAAAGAAAAAACTTCTGATCATAAGACATACATATTATTTATCTTCCATTATTTCAAAATATGCTATTTACCCCGAGAACATGCCACAAGAATTCCATATTTTTCCAAAAGTATTATTAAAACATGTAAGGAAAAGCATCCTGTGTAATTATTTCATGCTGCATCCTGAGTAATATTTAAAAGAAACCTAGGCTCTATAATTGTCTACTATTTACAAGAACTTTTAGGATATAGAAGAAAAACCAAAGCCAAATGTAATAATGGTAGCAGCAGCAGCAATAATAATAGTAACTTGGAGGATACTTCCTGTATATATAATTCTAGTCATATCATAAATGTATTGGGATAGGATGAAATGATACTTTTCCATTTTCTAGTATCTTGGCTTAATAGGTTTCCTTCCAGTCTAATTTACTCGGCCTCTTGATGACCTTCTAAGTTTATTTTCAAAGCAAGAATCAAATTACAGATATGAACACTTTTTTACTGATATACTAAGGTAAGACGGTTTTCCAAGATCAAACTACGTGTTCCTTATGCTGCAATTTATTCAATATTCTTATTTTCAAGACCCCTGAAATAATTGAAGGTGAAAATAGATATTCTACAGGCGTTTACGAGCATATCCACAGATCTAGAAATATATATTCAATGGATAAAAAAACTACCTCATCTGCAGTCCTCTTTGCTTTTTGTAATGTTGATGCTGAAAATTTTTGCATTGCAACCCCAGCATCAAACCTTAAAGTATAGTTTGAGGGTGCCAAATGGATGGCTCTCAGTAGTGTTTTTATACAGTCTTGCCACTGTTCAGCCTCATAATGGGTACGAGCTAAATACAGAAGTATTTGAGAGTCTGTGTTATGATAAAACTTCCGCAAGCAGTTTTGGTACTGCACATGATAAAAAAGATCATCAGCACTCGATTGCTGTCATAAAGACTTGGGGAGTAGGAATTTGAAAACAAAAAAACGGGTACAATCTAAAGATAGGATAAGTTCACCATTTTTACAGCCAAAGCAAAATTCCCCTGAGCAAAATAAACATGGGCCAGATTTATCCAAACATCAGGCATCTGGACAAAAACACTACCACTGGCAGCTTCTTGAACCTACAAAAAATTAATAAAGTAAGAACTCACACAGATGGAAGTTTAAGCCCACTATATACTCCAAGCTTTAGCACACATATAACAACCTGTGTAAAGATATCCTTTGACACATCAAAATGACCTTTTTCTGCTAACACTACCGCAGCACCATTGGCAGCATATAAATTAGAAGAATGCTGAATCAGAACCTACAAATGTTTTGAAAATAAAATGTATCAGATAACATAATTCCATTGGTAGGACAGTACGTAAATTATACATGTAAAGAATAGACAAAATATGACACTTCAGGAAAATGTAATTAAAGCAGAAGTGTTGAATCATGGTAATCCCAGGGTATACTGATTGTAAATAAATTTCATCTTCTCCTAGTAGAGAGAAACACATAAGTACCCACAGACAATCTATAATTGGAAGTAAAAAGTGCTCTTACAAAATAGTATTTAATTGAATTACACGATAAAATACAATTAGTGTTCATGGGTATTTGTGTGTCTAAGGAGTTGCACTCAATTAATATTAGCCTAGGAAATAGTCTTTACTAAAGGTCTGTTTAAATAATTTTTTTCTGAAACACTTACAAGAGAAAACAATACAAAAGAAAATTGTTAACAAGATTTTTAAAAAGCTAAAATTAACTTCCGGAAAAATTAAGAAATTTAGCTTTTTTACAAGTTAATATATAAAAAAAAAAATCGTGGACAAGTTTATTCCAACAAAGAAACCAACAACGTCTGTTAAGAGTCTATATATATGGATGATATGCAGAACATACGATCTACATTTTTTGAACAATGTTGTTAAATAGCCACTATAGCAACACTATATTCTCATTATTAAATAATAAAGTGAATATTCCCCCCTTCTAAATTCAACTATTCAACAGCTATTACGTTGAGAACATGGAACGATCTATAAGTTACTAGGTAAAAAATCAAGCTCGAACCCTTTAGTCTTAAAGCATGGATAACCCACAAGCCTGCAGCAGAAATGCAAATATATGGTTGATTTTCTTTCTATGCATAGTCTATCTGGTGCTTAAGCTGTTCCAAGCTGACTATAGTTAGTTTTATTTCTATGCATGTCAAGTGAATGAAATGATATGATTA
>Ga0214542_1010430_pt1 | contig 13564 bp, 3 predicted proteins | sample CNSS1metaG_FD_160096 | JGI IMG/M metagenome (GOLD analysis project Ga0214542, IMG submission 160096) | Root nodule microbial communities from cowpea collected in UCLA plant growth center, Los Angeles, California, USA - CNSS1 | ecosystem: Host-associated > Plants > Roots > Nodule | place: USA...
AATTTTAAAAAAATTAAAAAAAAATTAAAAAAAAAATTAAAAAAAAAAATCAAAAAAATCAGGAGCTGACACGTGGCATGTACTGTTCAAAAACGTTAACTATTTAAACACCGTTAGTGAAAAGGACCAAATTGACCACAATTTAACGAAAATTAGGACCTAATTGAACATAAAACGAAAATAGGGACCAAATTGAATAAAATCAACAAAAATAGGAACCAAATGTATATTTAAGCCAAAAAATAAAATAATTATTTTGTTATTTTCTAACTCAATTCTCTCTATATATAATATGAAAGATTACATAGTAATCATATTTTATTTTTCTATATGCGACCACCAGTAAAATCCTTACTTTATAAAAATAATCTTTTGAAATAACTTAATATGAAATATAGATAATTTTAAGCTGAGTATAAACGTTCAACTAAATAATTAATTCTAGCTGAATTTTAGATTATTTTATGTAATTTCTTCTCTTTACTATACTTTTTTACCATTTTTTTCACACTTTATTATCTATTTATTTCATCTTAGCATCAATTTTTTTCTTTTGACCAGCAACATATGTCAAGTTGACATCTTTTATTCATAAACCAAAGGAAGTCTTGACCTATGCCTCAAAAAACACTTGGTTTTTGCTGATGCAGAAGAGGCATATTACTTTGACGCTCAGCTTTTACATATATAGCGTGCGATGCACTTTGAGTTAATGAGGTATTAATAACCATTCCATTTGATAGTGCAACTTGACATAGCATGTGATTCCCATTGACCAAATTAATCTCTTAATAACTCTGCTACTAAGAATTAGGTTTAAAGATAAGCCTCACACTTTGGTAATAAGGTACGTGGAATCTTCCAGTTTCTGATTGGGATTAATCTGATTTAGCCCATACTTAACTCTGCTATTCTGTACCAATGGGTATCTCATGCGTGCGACTGTGCCAAAATGCATGCACTACTTTTATCAGGTTACAAATTAAGATGGGATCTTCTAAAAGTTGATAGAAAAAAAAGACGAAGCTTAATGCTATGAGTGAATACCAGATGCATGTTTCTTAAACTTAAAACCTGTTTCTTGTTACAGAATAGTTGCGTATGGTACTCAAGCCAAATGATTGAAACAAAAACCCTCGTCACTAAATTTGTTCCTAGGAGGGAGGAGAGTCCCGACTTACTTAGAGTTTGTTTAGAATCGAAGATGAATTTGAAATAGTGAATTTAAATGAATTTGAAAAGAAAAAAAAAAGGTGAAGTTGAGATTAATTGGATTAAGGAAAAAGTTATGAATTTAAATAAATTTTACATGAAATTTTGTAAAAATTTATATATAATTTGATAAGATAAATAAATAAAAAAATTAATGAATTAGATGACTATTTTTTGTTTTTAAGAATAAATATGATATAAATTTACGTAAATAGTAAAATTTGGTTAAAATGAAATTGAAGTTGTTATTTAAAATTATAAAATTATAAAAATATAATTTTTTTTATTATTATTATGTACAAGTTATTGAGTTAAAAAATATATATATAATAAATCATATTTGGGTCTTCATTTTCACCGTAAATCTCTTCTTTTATGCAAAGAAAGTGTACATGATTAAATTTGCATTAATTTTCGTGTTTTTAATTTTTTTTTTCTTCTCGTTAATTATGCTTTGAATTTCATGCCTACAGTAAATCATACTAAATCTGTTGAAACAAAAATACCAATATTGATTATTGAGTTATACCAAGTTTATAGACATAAGGTTGTCACTACGCCATTTTTTAGCTAGATAATAACTTAAAAATATTGATTAAAATAAGAAAATTGTAACTTTAAAATAAGGCAACTACAAATTTTCAGTTGTGAAACATGTAGTTGTAAACTTTACTTAAAGGCAACATTATTTTTCTAAAGCCACGAATATTTGAAAATCATTTCTTAGTCATCAGGATGAGATGCATAGCTTATAGCTATTCTATCACTTAGGAATCCATAATGGAAGCGGAAGCCACCAGGGTGAGGTTGAAAAGACTTTATAGAGACGATCTAGAATAGAATCGAAAACTCAGAAGAGTTCCTTCATGTATTCACAAAGGAACAATTAATTGAAGAACCATAATATCAATTGTTGGATCATAAGTACAAAAAAAAAATTTCGATAGTTAAGCACTATAATTCGATTATGACTTGAGATATTTGATTCATTGGATAATTAATACATCTTACAATAATTTAATTATTATCTAACCATATGATAATTTAAAATATTTATAGATAAATTACCACAATTTTAAATATGTGCTAAAACTACCCATAATTTTAAAAATGTTTTATATTATCTATAACTATCTATATTTTCTAATGTAATACTAAAAACAAATAGTCAACATTTTCTTTGTACACAATATTAAACACAAATTAAACTCAACATATAACTAACAATAAAAAATCTAGGTTTATTTGAATTTAGACTTTTCACATTGTTATTTTAGAAAATGAGGTCATAGTTTTATTGTTTAACCTATATTTTCTTAGGACAATATTTAAAAAAAATGTTTTCTAAATAATTAACTATATAAAAAAATACAAAAATGTGACCTTTAGTATTTTTTAAACCACACCCAAAAATCTTAATTTTTTTTAGTTTGACATGGTCTAAAGTAAAAATTGATTTAACTATTTAATCGGTGCATGCACGTGTAGAAAATAAAGGAATATATGAAAAAAAGAGGTGGAGAACGTGTTCAAACGTTTAAAGTATTGATATTAGGAAGAATGTGGTGTGATTAATGTATACTATTATTATACTATTCGGAAATTTGGTAGGGGTCTGTGTTTTACGTAAACATACTCTTTGTCTCCTTTGTTTTGTGGATCACAAAATTGTTCCAAATTGTGATCATTTAGTTTTGAATGGTCTCTTGTTTTGATGGAGTCATGATGCTAAGCTATTGCATCTATTTATTTAGGTTCTGCTTTTTTGTATAAAGGTTAGAGTACCCCTCAAATGTTCTATTTAATAGAACATTTAATTTATTTTATTCTTTGTTGATAAAAAAAAAAGAGATAGTGTAATATTGACTATATATAAAAAATTACAAGAAATATATATATATATATATATATATATATATATATATATCTATATATATATATTTATATATATATATACAAAAAACTAATCTAAAAAACAAGTAAATAAACTTAAAAGATAGGTCTGTGCTGACAAGTTATGAAGAAGAAACCTTAAATTCATGCAATGAAATTCCAAAACTGCTTTTTGTTGATTATAGAAGCTCGCTCATAACGTCATTTTTTTGTATAGATATTCGTTTACGATGAAGTGAAGTCGAGCATCTTTCATGAATATACTTGTGATAAATTCATGCATCTAATAACCTACTTTGTTATAGTTACATTTGCTCACGTTATTTTTTAAGATCCAAGTGATTCAGTAGCAGATGTGCAGCTTTTTAGATATGGCTTCAAGTGTTGAGTTATTATAATACCCACCTTCTGCTTGTCCGAGTTATTGGAAGACAGAACACAGAGGTAACTCTACCACAGTTTTTTTGTTTTTTCACCTTTGTCTTATTATGCGCTTTCTAAGTAGTCAAATATAAGAATTCAATGCATGTTTAACTCAGTTTACCTTTTACTAATTAGCATTATTATATGAACTGCATTTTATTCTATTTCTAATTCCCTTTATTGGGATTGATACAACGCAATTGTGTTTACCATGTTTTTCAAAATTCTCTTTCTCTTTCTCTTCACAGTATATTGTTTATTAATATCTCTCCGTACGTATTTCATTTCTTAAAGTCACTTGCAGATGAAAGGGTGAAAAGTATTTACACCGCTATCTTTAAGCAGCAAAGTTTAGTGGTGCTTTCACGTTATGTTCAAATATAAAACCTAGAAATCAAGAACAGTTTTTCTTTACAATGATAAAGACGATGATTGAATCTAGTATGTCACGAAAATTACTCAAACTCTCTGTACAAACTGTAGTGTTATTTAGACCATCCTTTGAAGAAGAAATTGAAAAAGAGAAAAAACTGAGAACAGCACGCATGACATAATGTGATGGGTATTTTGACAAGCAGCGGAGAAGGAAATACAATAACATAAACATCAAGATTCACTCTTAATTCAAGATAATAAATATCAAATACGTCTCGTTCAATCTCACAAAATTTATTTATAAAATAAGATTTAAATTTACATTTATATCATAAATTGACCTTATTTTTATTTAAGGTGAAATTTTCAATATAAATATTAAAAATTTTACCTCAATTAAAAATAAAACAATTTTATAATATATAAGTGAAATACAAATCTTACTTTATATCCTAATTTTATGAAGAGTTACACTTAAAGTTTTACGACGGTCGATTTAAGAGATTTCTCACTTACATATTACATATATCTTATTCAAATGTTTTGAAAGAGTTTCATGTTCTGGTTTCCTTAGGTTTCCTAAGAGGTATATGCGGAAGGATTCTGTGTCACGAACTTTAGTTTTGAAGTACTAATTAAGAGCTTATAGTTTCCAATGCTTTGGCTGCATGTTCCTTTCTTCTCATGGAATGAGGCTTGCATTTTTTGTGCCCTATGTAAGGAAAACATTATATTTGCTTAAGGAATCCTGTGAAAAGCAGATTAACAATGGATTCGTACACAAACACGTTATTAATTAATATCAATACGGGATATACTGTAAATAACTTTATACTTTTGGTAATTCAGATTCATTCTTATGAAAAAAAAAAATATTGGTGAGAGAAACTAACCTCTTAAATGTATCTTAAAACTTGAAATTACTATTGATCAGGGATGTATATGCGAATTGGTTGATACGAATTACGCAAACTTATTGATAAAAAAAATTAATTACGCAAAGTCGTTACTTAATCTAATAAAAGAATTTTGGAATAAGTTCCGCTGAGTTTCAACATTTGCCAGGGGTTGGATTAATTGTAATGTAATCAATAAAATTTAACTTTTTATTATTTATTTTTAAATAAAGCATTAAAAATGATTATTATGTTATAAAATATTACTTAATTAAAAATTAATTATATAATTTTTTCGAATTTTTTATATAATTCTATTTGCTTATATAATTAGGTGAGTTCTATATTACTTATATAATTATTTTAATATTTTTAACATTTTTTTCTTTTCAATTACATCATTCAATCCTTAGATTGAATGATAAGTCTTTCATGGGTATAATAAGTTCAACGATAATTTCACAAGTATAATACTTTGAACAATTATTTCGTACTTTTGTCCTTTATAGGGTGCTATACTCCATACCTTTCACAGATGATCCTTTTTGCCTTTATTTATTTATTTATATTTTTTGATAAAATATTAATATTTGGATTCCAATTAAATTAATATTCATTTGTGGTGAAATCATCAAGGTTCTATGCTTACCCATCCAACAATATGCTTTTAAGAGTTCCACGTTTAACGTAGCTAGGCACAATAATAGCCATGCCAATTTTGTTTCAACTTCACAAACAATTTGTGTGGCTTACGATCAATATTAACAAAACGTAGAATAATACAACATGTACATAGAAAAGAAGCAAAACACCAAATGTGGCTGAGAACATAGCTAGTTTACCATTTACTTTTCTGCATCTAATTTAGTAAATCAAATGACAGCTAGCATAACCTGTCAGTAGAACAGAAAAGAAGACGTAAAGTAATGAAATTAAGGTAAGAATATGAAAAATCCTCTCACCTTAATTTAACTACTCCACACTACGAGAGTAAAATTAGATGGGAGACTAGTTAACCCAACTGAAGACTAAAAAAGTTGAGCAATGACAAATTACTAGTCTCAAGTAAGTGACAACTATTTACATATGTTCGGAGGGTTTTGTTGCTGTCTTTTCTTTTTCTGGCGAGTCTGTGGTTATCTCTGGGATCGTAATTTCAACGTGGTCGACAGTGTTTTCAATATCCACAACAGGTTTTATGATACCTCGATGAAGACGGTGTGGCTTCTCTGGCGAGACATTGGGTTCTGCAACACTCTTGAAATAGGCTAACTGAGAAAGCTCGGAAACAGACTCGTGGATTTTCTCCACTGACTTGGTGATTTCTTCGAGTATTGAAGCTACTGTGATAACTGGGATTATGGCTAGGAGTTCAGCGTCTTCCAAAGAAACAGTTTCAAGGGCAAATTTGAGCTCTTCAACTGCAGTTTTTGCGTTTTCGATGTGGCTTTTGGCAGCTGATGGATGTGTCATTGTTTTGATTGATGAAGATATTACGTTTAACGCCTTGCTCGACTCTGAAATCATCTTTGTGCATGGTTCTTGAATTTTACACTTGAATTCCACAGATGTCTGCAGCCATCAAAATGAGTGTATATTAGCTTCAAGCTTATGAAGCTAAAATTGTTTTTTAGTTTTAGAGTATTCTCACTAGTGTATATTACTGTTAATTTGTTTCAAATTGTTTTCCTTATTATATATGAAGCTAAAATACTTTGATAATAGACATGAAAGTGACTACGACTAGAATATTCTTGTTTTTCACGTAGGGAGAGTGATGTCTTACATTGATTTCTGGGTTAAGGTAGTTGTTAAGGGTTTCAATCTTATAAGCACATCCCCGAGTAAGTGCACCAATCTTCAAGTACTGCTTCCAAGGATGTCGAAGACGAAAACGGCCATGTCCCGGTTCCCACCTTGCCAAATTTGCCTGTGTATTATATATAAGGTTAATATATTTGATCAATCTAACAAATAAAAATGTTGAATATCAGAAGAAAAGAAAAAATAAACTCACCAAGGACTCCTCACTTGCTTTGGAATTGAGAACACTTTTGTATCCTTCAAGAACTGACTTCTCACATTTTTCTTTATCCTCTGAGCAATGAAAATATTCGACTTCAAATCCTGAAAAATGATAAGAGCTTCAGATATTAACACATGAAACACAAAAAAAAGGAAGCATGTGACTTATATATAGTGGCCCGAGTATAGATATATACCCTCTAAGTAATTTGCCAACTTTTGTATGTTTGAAGCTACCAACTTGTGAAGGTCTTCACCTGCCCATACTGGACAAATGAAAATGGAGATAACCATGCAAGCTGTTGCTCCTATTAAAATGGTTGAAAGTCTCTGATGAGCAAGCTCGAAGAGTTCATCCACTCGATACCCAGAGACAGCAACTAAACAGAAGGTCAATATAAATATCACCACCCCATAGTCGTATCTTGCCTTGATCTTTGGAAAAAATCTGAAAAAAGTAGCTCCCGCAGCTGAAAAAACGCAAACCACTTAGAACATTGTTTAAGAAGCAAATGATATAGTCTCAAATCCATGGTGAAGCTAATTTTCTGCTTTAATATTGTGCTTATATAATATATATACCTAGAATGAAGACTAGGATGCCAAGGACAATAGGTTTTTCTCTTTCTCCAAAAGCAGTCGCTAAGTGTTGCCCTCCAACTCCTAAAGCACCAGCTAGCAATGTAGCACATCCTCTATTTAAACCTTTGCTGAGGGTTGCACCTGGTTAATTAGGAACCAAACATATCATATGTTAATGCATTAATCCTTAAACTCTTTCAGACTTAGACCATTAATTATATAATAATGAGAGATATACATGAGAGTGTGTTTGTGCATTATTCTATGATGTCTCCACTCACCTACGCTGAATTCAAATACAACCACCACTGTCAGAACAGCCCACATTCCAGCGACTCCGAAGCCATCATAGAGAGGCCTGGAGTAGTAAAACAAGGAAACCAAGGTAAGAGCAAATGCAACTTTTAATGAGTGATAAACTCGTCTGGGATCATCTTTTCCAATCTTTGTTATGCTCCTTGTGAAGTTGATAACCATGGACTTCATGTTCCTAGGCAAAGCTTTGATGCTGTTCCTCCAATCAACAAAAACCCCTCCCTTGTTTGCTTCCATTGTTGACTCAATATCCATGACTAGATATGGAGTGGAGAAGAACCTTGCCACAATGTGCTGATACAATAACTTCTAGAAGAAAGCTAGGAACAAACACCATATATGAAATGATGTAAGGTAAAGATTTTGAGAAGCTTGAGAAGAAAATGAGTTTGAAGAGTGATATTTATAGGAACAGAAAGTACAGGTGTGTCGTGCAGCAAAGATTTTTTTAAATGAGATACATGAGTTGCTGTCCTTTTGCGGGGAGAGAAAGAGTGGTTTTCTTTGAGAGAAAAGTTACTTTGTCACGGCACATATATATGTTATTATGATTAAATACAAAATGCCCATAACTCTAAAAGTATATACTTTAAGAAACTGATTTCCCTGACCAAAATAATTAATCTACCAAAACTTACATAGACAGGGAATGTTAGGATATATGGTTCCAGCTAGAGTAGTTTACTTCCGAAAGCAGATTAAAGAAAGATAATCTAGAAGTAGAGACGCATAAGAAAGATTAAATAGGGTAGTAATTGAGTAAAACAAGTAACTGCTATATATACTTTAGTCAGAGTCAGCCATTGAATCGCTGTATCCCACCTCCTCTTGTTTTTGCCCCTTTTCCTTTACCCTTTTTAAATCTCTTCATAAATTTCAATTCAAAATGTTTCATCATTATAATTATATATATATATATATATATATATATATATATATATATATATATATATATATATATATATATATATATATATATATATATATATACACGTTTGGTTATATATATTTTTTCATATTTTATAGTTATAGTCATATGTTATTAAGATTGTGGTTCTAGATGTATAACATTAGTTTCACACATATAAGACATTTGACACCACTTTTATTCTTAAAATTTTAAGACAATGGTGTTATGTACTTTTAATCTTTTATGGTGTTTAACTTTGTTTTTCTATCTAATATAAGACTTTTTGACTCACACTTAGACTATTCTCAACAATAAATATATATATATATATATATATATATATAAGAAAAATATTTATTATCATCCCTTTTATTTACTTATTTAATATTAATTAATAATTTTATAATTAAATTGCTACTATCATGTTCAATAAAAAATTAATTTAAAATTTTAACTTCGGTTTTATTTAATACTCTTAATTATTCAAATTTAAAAAATTTATCGATCATCTTTGACCTATAGCAATTTTTAACAAAAATAAAAAGTATATTTTACTTAAATAAAAAAAATTATTAAACAAGATTCTGAAATAAAATAGAAGATAAATTTTTTATACATAATATAATTATTTAGATTGAAAAAATATATATAACCCAAAATTTATCACTACTAGAATTCTTATTTCATGAGATTTTTCTTGCAATCTTTTCATAAAATTTTGCAAGATTTTTTTTTTTGTTATTTTTTCTAAGAGTTTTAATTGGATGCTAATTCTTTTATAAATAATTATTTTCTACAAAATTATAAAATTTGTAAGTATTTTCTACAAATTTTTCTAACCATAAATATTTTACTAAAAAATTGGTAGCAATTTCTTACAAATTATTTTTCATAACAAAATTTGAAAGTATTTCTTATGAAAATAATTTCAAAACAAAACTAATACAAAATATATGTTTTTTTAGTAGTGTATAGTTTGATTTAATTATTGATGGTTTCAATAATTTAAAAGTACAAAGAAAAATTTATTAAATATATGTGATTTTTTTTATAGTTATAATTAAATTATATATTATATATTTATTTTTGTTGTACTAGTGATAACAATAAAATATATAAATTTTAAAATATTATTTTGACTCTCCAAAATTAATGGTCAAAATTCGTTACAAATATTCGTATCTGCAGGTATCCGCAGATAAAACCCGCAATGGGTAGGAAACAGATATTAAAAATGGATACCCGCTACCCGCGGTTACGGGTATCGTTGATACCGCATGTTAACGGGCGGGTACGGGTATCATAGTATCTGCACCCGTAGATACTCGTACCCGCTAAACTTTAATTCACAAAAATACTCATATATATATATATATATATATATATATATATATATATATATATATATATATATATATATATATTAGTAAAAAACATTCAGACCTAATTTTTTCTCAATAATCAATAGGAGAAAGTGAGCTTGTTGATCAAAACACTAATTAAAGAATTTTCATTGTGTTAAACGTCATTTTATATTTATTTTATGATTATTTGAACATGTACGGACTTGAGTTTGTTTGAACTTTATTTAAAATTTATAACAGTGGTGTATTTTATTTTATTTTATTTGAATTTATGATTAAATATTTATTTTTTAAATAATTTTATAAATATCTACGGATATCCGTGAATATCCGCGGATATAGAAAAAAATAGACGGGTACCCGCATAACGGATACTCGACATATATGGATACGGGTGCAGGACAAATATTTATCCAGCAAGTAAGATAGATAGGAAGTTACTACCCGTACCCTACCCACCGTGTTGACATCCTGATGAAACAGTTTAAAAATACCTTAAAGTTTTTTGTTTCAAGTTTACGAATAACCTACACATACAGAGACAAGATATAATTTCATTATTAATATTAAATATGTGTAGTTTGTCTAGAAAGTGGAAAAATGACGAAGCATGCATAAGTCAGCCATTACGGTGGTATTAAAGAAAAATAAAAAAAACTCCCTTAAAGAATTGGACCAGGACTTAAAAACAGGAATGAATATATATAATATTATCATATCATGAATTTGCAATTAAATAACAATGCAATTAGTTTTTTTCCATATATATATATATATATATATTTGTTTTCTCTTAATAAAAGCAAAAGAAAACAAAATGGTATTTTGGTCAGAATTTGTGGCAGTAATTAACTTCTACCACATGTTGATCAACTAACTACTTTATAAGCTCTCTTTTAGGTTCATTCTGACAAAAGGATTTCGTCCCTGTAATTGAATATTATTATACATTTGAATCTCTTGAATATTCTCAATATTAGCTTCATCTTAAAACAATAATAAACAACCTACTAATTAAAAACTACACTACACATCCAACAATAGATAGTGTATTGCTTATGATAAAAAGAAAGACGACAAAGAAAAAAAAAAAGGATAAGGCAAAAACATGTTGGCATCAGCATTTCTGATTCTCCAATAAGACCAAGTAAAGTGAATTCAATATCTGTTGTTTTGTGATTGCCAATAAAAAGAAATATAATAAGCACGAGGGAATAAAGCAATTGAAAAAAAAAATGAAATATTGAATATAAGCACAACAAGTTATTAAACACAAAGAAAAGAAGTTTCAGTGTTGTGGTGTATACTTAGGAATCATTTTAAAATTTGTTGACTATAGTATGTAGTAAGCATATCATAAAATTGTTTAGGCATGTGTATTGTATTGAAGCAGAGCAGAGTCAGCATCCACTATAATGAGTAAGATCTGACTCAGTCCTATCTTTCACTATTTTTTCCTTTTAAGTGAAAATGTTTCTAATATTCTAAAGCTATATACTCTTTTACTAGATTTCCAAAATGAAAACAAATGAAACATGTTGAACATATTTCATCATAATCATTCAAGCATTACGAGCTGACATATATTAATCTTTTTAACTTCAAATTTCATTTTAACTCAAGTTTGGCTTATCCGTGAAAACTATAAAATTGAAGATAATAAACAAAAATACCAATTAAAGTATGTGTTTCTTTTTCTCAGAGCATAATTTGTTTTTATTATATTAATAAAACTTTTTTAGTCTTTCTCAGAGCATAATTTTTATCTATATTATACATTGATAGGTCTCCATGATGAAATATTGATTTTAATATCATTTATGTACATTTTTCAAAAAAAATCATTAAACACAATTATAATGAATATGAGTTCAATATATATATATATATATATATATATATATATATATATTATTTTTTTTTTAGAAAAAAGTGTTTAATCTTGATACTTTTTCTTAAAATTTGGTTTTAATAGCTTGTTATAATTTTTAGTCAATTAATTTGTTTCCAAAAAAAATATTTTAAAATAATATTTTATCATATTTAATAATTCAAATTTTTCAATAAATATTAATAAAAGTTTTTTCCAATTAATATTTATTTAAATTAATATATTGATTAAATTGGGTTTTTTTAAGTTTTTAGTTGATATTTTCTATTATCAATTATTGAACGTATACAAAAAAAATCATTTGACATTGACAAAAATATAAGGTTAGTCAAAAAAAAAAATACTTGGATAAAAAATAATATTAGCTATGTCAATAAAAAAAATAGAAGATATTAAAAAAAATTATTCGTATATTAGTTGTAATCTGTAAGAGTGAAATAAAAAATAATTCTAACCTAGGTCAAAGAAAATAATGCCAATTAAAAATAATCTCTATCCACATTGATTAAAAAAAATATTAAGTTACATATGTTAAAAAATAATTTCATTGATCTCAACAAAAAAATAATAATTAATATTTACCAAAAATAATGTTTTCAATATTAATTTGCAAAATATTATGTTGTTTGAAACAATTAAAAATAATAGGTTGCTGATGAAAATTTGTATTTAATTAACTGTAAAACATTGCTAAAGTTGACAAAAGAAAATCTTAAGTAACTTAATCTAAATTTAACATAAATAAATGTGGGTGTGTGTGTATATATATTAATAAAAAGGCAACAATCATTAAAGAAATGCATGGCAACTTTTGTTGGATAAGAAATAAATGACATCCCAACATAAATTAAAACAACCAGATCCCAAATCATTTAATAAGAAAATATAATGAAAAAAGACATAAATTTAAAAAAAAAATCAAATGTTTATTTTTAAATAAAATTTAAAATTATTTAATTAAATTACTCTCCTAAGTTTCTAAGATTTTTATTTTTCGCAATTCACACATTTATAGTATAACATTTCAACTTTTATGTAAAAATAAATTATGTTATAAAACAAATCCATCCAAGCACGTGGATAATCTCTCTATTTTCTTGTCAAATAAATATACTTCCTGTTAGGGATGACAACGGGGCGGGGCGGGGACGGGTTTCACTATTTCATACTCATTTTTGTAAAAAAATTTCATCCCTATCCCCATACCCAGACCCAATGGATATCAAACTTTTGTCCCATCCCCATCCCCACCGGGTAACAGATATAATCTCGTACTCATACCCGTACCCGTTTACTTACTACTTTAATATTAATTTTAACTAATTTTTATAAAATAATAAAAATTACGATAAAGGAAACATAATATTATCAAATATTCAATATTAGGAATATGGTTATTTTTTTGATATCAAATACTTTGAAATAAATTATAATTATTTACATTTTAGATTAGAATACCAAATAAAATTTAATGGGAACCAAAACATTTATTAAATTTGCAAACATTAATGAAACCTAGTTGATAAACTTTAAAAATATTTTTTTAAAAATTATAAAAGGAAAAATATTTTTAAAAAAATATAAAAGGAAAAAAATATTTAAATTAAAATATATTTTAAATGTTTGTTTACTTCAATTTTTTAAATTATAATGAATCTATATTTTATACACTAATAAA